>ERZ773243.172-NODE-172-length-95081-cov-7.429198_pt1 | contig 95081 bp, 104 predicted proteins | sample MGYA00580520_ERZ773243 | MGnify/ENA primary metagenome ERZ773243 (study PRJEB29015, sample SAMEA2737747) | human gut metagenome | biome: human gut; feature: human-associated habitat; material: faeces | place: China | collected 2012 ... | reverse complement strand
ATATACTTCCTTCAAGAACCGTGGAGAATCTTTGCGCCCATTTTTGCGACAAATACACACTAGAACAGCGTTTAACCGTACAAAACGTAGTAATGGATATGAGCACAACATTCAGATCAGCCATCTATAAGTTGTTCCCCAATGCTAAAATAATAGCAGATAGATTCCATGTTACCAGGTTAGTAAACTGGAGCCTGGAAAATGTCAGGAAACGCATTCAGAAACAGTTCCACAAGGAGCGTCGCCGCTGGTTTAAACGAAGCAAAGCCATTCTTCTAAAAAAGGAATGGCTGCTTTCTATCGAGGAAAGAGCCGTATTAAACCGTATGCTGGCAGCTTCTCCGGAGCTTGAGAAGGCGTATATTTTGAAAGAAAGGTTCAGCACAATATTCCAAGAATCCAATAAAAAAGCGACCACCCGAAGCCTAGATCATTGGCTGGGATTAGTCGCTAAATTCAACATTCCCGAATTCCGTCACTGTATAGATACCTTTACTAAATGGAGTCACGAAATTGCTAGAATCACTGAATATAAGGTTTCTAACGGTTTCATCGAAGGCTCCAACAATAAGATTAAAGTCTTAAAACGAGTAAGTTACGGCATATGGAATTTCGAGAGATTCAGAAATAGAATATTGTATCTGTGCGGATAAATGAGTAAACCATTAAAAGATGAAAACGGAAATGTTATAATGTGTTGCTTTGACCAACAGAAGTGTGGGCACCCAGCTACAAGAGATCTCCACGACGAACATTTTGGATATTTAACTCCTGTTTGCCAATATCATTACGATTTTTTTAAATATCAACGTTTTAATCATATTTTTTCTTATAATATAAAAACAAATAGAGGGAGTATAAAATTACTTAAAAAATAATTTCGCGAGCTTCAATAAAAATTGAATCATATGCGCCTGTATGTATAGGATACGAAAATCGCACATTTTTAGTGTTATTCGAATCATTAAATTGTAAATTAATAATACGAGCTAAATTTATAAAATATTCATTGCTGTTTACGATTTTACCCATATACATAATATAAATTGTTGTTTCATCCTGACTAATGTAATTACAATGCTCCATTATTTTTCTCCTTTACACTTTATACATAAAAATTCCTCTACGGATACTTTAAATTGTACCAGTAGAGGAACTGAATTGTAAAGGAAAAGATATTAACTTTTCACTAGAAACCCCAACAATAGTTAAAGAACCACAAAAAAGGCGCATCCTAAGATGCGCCTTAATGTTAGCAGTAAGCAGATTATTTACCGATTTGAGACATAACTTCAGCAGCGAAGTCTTCTTGTTTCTTTTCGATACCTTCGCCCATTTGGAAACGAGCGAATTCTACTACGTCAGCATTGTGGTTTTTCAGAAGTTTAGCGATGGTCAGGTCAGGATCCTTAACGAATTCTTGGTCAACCAGGCATACTTCTTTGTAGTATTTGTTGATACGGCCGATAACCATTTTCTCGATGATGTTTTCAGGTTTGCCTTCTTGACGAGCTTGTTCGGACAGAACTTCTTTCTCGTGCTCCAGCTCAGCAGCAGGAACTTGCTCACGGTTCAGGTAGGACGGTTTAGCAGCAGCGATTTGCATAGCGATGTCCTTGCCCAGTTCAGCATCACCAGCGGTCAGTTTTACCAGAACACCGATTTTGCCGCCGCCATGAATGTAAGCAGAAACCAGACCTTCAGCTACTTCGTAACGAGCGAAGCGGCGGAGGGAAATGTTTTCACCGATTTTAGCGATGCTAGCGGTAACCAGTTCGCCAACGGTTTGGTCACCCATGCTGGAAGCCAGCAGAGCGTCCATGTCAGCCGGGTTAGCAGTTGCAACGTGAGCAGCAATAGCGCTAACCAGTTCTTTGAAATTATCAGTTTTAGCTACGAAGTCAGTTTCGCAGTTAACTTCTACGATTACGCCAACTTTAGCGTCGTCGCTGATGTAAGAAGCAACAACACCTTCAGCAGCAATACGGCCAGCTTTTTTCTTAGCGGTAGACAGGCCTTTTTCACGCAGGAAGTCGATAGCCTTCTCCATGTCGCCGTCGCAAGCGGTCAGAGCTTTTTTGCAGTCCATCATACCTGCGCCAGTAGTTTCGCGCAGTTCTTTAACCATAGCAGCAGTAATAGCCATTAGTTCTTCCTCCTAAATTATACGTTTATAAATTATTCAGCGTCAGCAACAGCTTCAGCAGTTTCTTCGGTTTGCATACCTTGACGGCCTTCCAGAACAGCGTCAGCCATTTTAGCAGTCAGCAGTTTTACAGCGCGGATAGCGTCATCGTTTGCAGGGATTACATGATCGATTTCGTCAGGATCGCAGTTGGTGTCAACAGTAGCAACGATAGGAATGTTCAGTTTGTGAGCTTCCAGAACAGCGATGTGCTCTTTGCGGGGGTCAACGATGAACATAGCGCCCGGCAGTTCTTTCATGTCTTTAATGCCGCCCAGATATTTGGTCAGTTTTTCCATTTCATGGCGCAGACCGATAACTTCTTTCTTAGGCAGAACGTCGAAAGTGCCGTCAGCTTCCATAGCTTCCAGTTTACGCAGACGTGCGATACGGGTTTGGATGGTTTTGAAGTTGGTCAGCATGCCGCCCAGCCAACGCTCGTTAACGAAGAACATGTTGCAGCGGGTAGCTTCGTCTTTCATAGCTTCTTGAGCTTGTTTTTTGGTGCCTACGAACAGAATGCTTTTGCCGGAAGCAGCAACCTCACGGATGAAGTTGTAAGCTTCGTCAACCTTTTTAACGGTTTTTTGCAGGTCGATGATGTAGATACCGTTACGCTCGGTGAAGATGTAAGGAGCCATTTTAGGGTTCCAACGACGGGTTTGGTGACCAAAATGTACACCAGCTTCAAGTAATTGTTTCATAGAAATAATAGCCATTTTTGAATTCCTCCTGTTTTTTCCTCCGCAGAGTTCGGCTTAAATCCTTACTGTACGGCCAGTACAGACAGCGGACAAATTCCTCTGCGTGTGTATTTTTACACTCGAAGTATTATACCATAGGTTTCATCAATGCACAAGAATTTTTTCACATTTTTTGTATAGAATGGAACAAAAATGAAGCAATGCTTTTCGATAAGAAAATTTATTCAGTTCCAATATTGAATTTCCAATATAGCTTCTAATACAAAAACATTCTGAGCATCTTCACACTCGAGCCACTTTCACAAGCTTAAATTATAATTCCTTCACAGTGGTCAATTTCGTGCTGAATAATCTGTGCAGGAAAATCAATGAAAGTCTGGCGCTGCTTTTTAAAATTCATATCCTGATACTCTACTACAATCTTTTGATAACGAGCAGTCATACGCTCACCTTCCAAAGACAGACAGCCTTCTTCAGTCATGTACTTGCCAGATTTTTTGACAATCACAGGATTGAACATTGCTACGTTCATAGGACCTAAATTAATGGCTATAATACGTTTCTGCACACCAATCATATTAGCAGCCAAGCCTACGCAGCGGTCAGAGTGAGCAGCCAATGTATCAAGTAAATCCTGAGCCACCGACATATCCATAAAGCTGGCAGCAGAGCTCTTTTGTGCTAAAAATTTTTCATCACGTACTATTTCACGAATCATCGCTATTAACCTCCAAAGCTTATATATTTTTATGCCAATGCCTATGTAAGAATTATAGCACAGTTTTAGTAAATTCCGTGCATTGACAAAGATATTTATCGAAACATAAAAAGACGGTGACTGGAAATTCCAATCACCGTCTTACTATTAACACCTGACATGGGTTCTTAGCTCGGCAAACATCATAGTTCGCACAAGTTAAGTAATGGTGGGCCCAGTAGGGTTCGAACCTACGACCAGCCGGTTATGAGCCGGCGGCTCTACCACTGAGCTATAGGCCCAGACATTTAGTTAACGTTATTATTTTATAATATATATAACTTTTTGTCAATAACTATTCCAAAAAGTCCTTCAAACGTTTGCTTCTGCTAGGATGACGCAGCTTGCGCAGAGCCTTCGCTTCAATTTGACGAATACGTTCACGTGTTACGCCGAAGTGCTGACCAACCTCTTCCAGGGTACGGGAACGTCCATCCTCAAGGCCAAAGCGCAGCTCCAGAACACGTTTTTCACGAACTGTAAGAGTTTCCAGAACCTCCTCCAACTGTTCACGCAGCAGAGTAAAGGATGCAGCATCAGCAGGAGCCGGTGCATCCTGGTCTTCAATGAAATCTCCTAAATGAGAATCTTCCTCTTCACCAATAGGAGTTTCCAGAGAAACAGGCTCTTGAGCAATCTTCATAATTTCACGAACTCTATCAACGGAGGTATCCATTTCCTTAGCAATTTCCTCAGGCTGAGGCTCACGGCCCAGCTCCTGAAGCAGTTGACGGGAAACGCGAATAAGCTTATTAATAGTTTCAACCATATGTACCGGAATACGGATTGTACGTGCCTGATCTGCAATAGCACGGGTAATTGCCTGACGAATCCACCAGGTAGCATAGGTACTGAATTTAAAGCCCTTATTGTAGTCAAACTTTTCAACAGCCTTAATCAAGCCCAAATTGCCCTCTTGAATCAAATCAAGGAACAGCATACCTCTACCAACATAACGCTTAGCAATACTTACAACCAGACGCAGGTTAGCTTCGGACAAGCATTTTTTAGCATCCTCTCCCTGTTGACGTACAGCCTTGAGAAGCTTTTTATACTCATCCTCCATATCCATATATTTATCGATTACAGCAGCATCCTGCTCACGACCGTCACCAATACGGGTCTTGATTTCCTCCAGCAATGCATTCAGCTGATAAAGGAAATGCAGGTCTTTATCACTGGTAGGCTTGTCTACAACAAGTCGCTCGCAATCAGGAATCAGAGTTTTTTGCTCAACCATCAAACGCTGCAGATGCAGACGCTCGTCACGAGTAAATTCAAAAATCAAATCCTGATAATCATCAATTGTATAAGGATTGCATTCCAGCTGACGCCTTTTAATAAGGTCTGCAACCTTGAAAACAGAGCGCATAGTGGTCATATGCCATTCATCCGCCATGTATTTATCATACATATCCAAAAGCTCTTTAGTATTTTCAGTACCACTGAATACAGGAGCCTCTAAAGCAATTTTCTTGCCACGCAGAATACGGTCAGCCTGTCTGCCCTTATCCATACGCTTTGCCAGCTTAATCTCGTCCTCGCCTACCAGCAGGGGAACGCGACCAATTTCCTTCAGGTACATACGTACCGGGTCATCAATATTGACGCCCTCAGGAACGCTCATATTTGCCAGCTCAGCTTCGCTGATTTCATCATTATCGTCAGCATTGCCATCAACAACCGGCATAATATCGTCATCCTCCTCGTCATCAGACAAGGTAATTCCCTTGGAAATTATAACATCATACAGGTGCTCAATATCATCAGGAGTAACATCCAAAGTCTTAATAGCCTTGGTCACGTCTGCATAGGTGAGAACACCGTTCTTAGCCTTACCCTTAGCTACAAGCTCATCAATATGCTCTTGTGTTAATTTATTAGTATCGTTCGCCATGGTGTCCCCTCCCTCCAATTCTTTCTTATTCAATTTATTATCTGTAGAGTTTTTTGATTTCATTCTTGATCCTTTGACTCTCCATTAACTCGTCCATAAATCGCACATCAGCTGTTTTCTCATATTGCTCAGCTAACTGACAATGCTTCTCGTACTCTTTTTCCAGATACAGACGCTGCATTTGCCTCAGGCAATCGTTCATAATCATCGCTCTGTCACCTTCCGGGTTATGCCGGGAAACGATTCCTGCAAGCACAGAAGCAGCGTCAGCATCCAGACTATCGTATAGCATATCCATATCAGCAGGGGTGTTATGTGACTGCTCTAAAAGTAATCGGAAAATCTGCCCATAGACAGGATTACTAAAGCCTACACTATCAACAATATCAACACAGTCCAACGCCTTTCCAGGCTGCTCCAGCAGCACGGCCAAAAGCATTGCTTCGGCCTGTTGTTCAGCGCTGTTGCTGCGTTGTACAGGTGCTTGTACAGGAACTCTCTCCATTTTTGTCGCTCCTTTGCGTGCGACCTTCCTAAACTCCTCTGTAATCAAGCCCTCGTCAATAGTAAGCCTTTGAGCCAGCCGTCTGATATGTTCAGCTATCTCAATCTCATTTTTACATTCTAATAGGAATGGTAGTATATTCGACACAGCCTCAACTTTTCCTGCTAAATTTGTAACATTATTTTGACTTATTGTTTCATTCATCTGAAAATCAATGCCATTTTGCGCATTTTTTATCACCTGAATAAATCCATCTTTGCCATAATGTCTAATATATTCATCAGGATCCTTGCCATCCGGAACTGCTGCTACACGCACCCTTAGTCCTGCCTCTCTGGCAATACTTACGGCACGTACTGACGCTCTGCGTCCAGCTGCATCGCTGTCATAACAAAAAACTACCTCCTCCGCCGCTCTCTGAAGCAGCTTGGCCTGTTCAGCCGCAAAGGCTGTACCCATAGATGCTACTACGTTGGTTATCCCTACTGCATGCAGACTGATTGCATCCATATAGCCCTCCACAACTATAGCCTGCTTTTGCCTACGAATTTCAGCCAAAGCTATATCAAAGCCAAATAGCAGATGTCTTTTGTTAAACCATTCCGTTTCACCGGTATTCAGATATTTGGGAGTGCTGTCATCTAAAACGCGTCCGCCAAAGCCTACAACACGACCTCTCGGATCCTTAATAGGAATCATCACCCTGTTACGGAATTTGTCATAAACACCCTTGCCCTTTAGAGCAAGGCCTGCTTCCATGAGCAGCTCCTTGGAAAATCCCCTTCTTTCCAGTGATGCCGTAAGAGCCGTATAGTTATTCAAGGCATAGCCTATGGAAAAGCTATTTATGATTTCCTCTGTAATGCCACGTCCCTTCAGATAGGCCAAAGCCTCCTTGCCATAGTCTGTTTTCAAAAGACAGGCCTGAAAGAAACGCACAGCCATTGCATTAGTATCATAAATACGCTTATTTTTCTGCTCCCTTTTTATTTCCGCCGCCGTTTTCTGGCGCTCCGGAACAGGCACTCCATAGCGTTTGGCCAAGAGCTTCAACGCGTCAACAAAGCCACAGTTTTCGCTCTTCATAATAAACTTGAAGATATCTCCACCCTCGTGACAACCAAAGCAATAAAACATATTCTTAGACGGATCCACCGAAAAGGATGGTGTTTTTTCGCCATGGAAGGGGCAGCATCCCCAATATTTATGACCGCGCTTCTTGAGTGTTACATAGCTTGAAATAACTTCAACGATGTTCGCAGTACTACGCACACGCTCTTTGAAATTTTCATACTCCTCGTTAACACTCATACTTTTTGCCTCCACAATATTCGGTACATTCTCTATATTCAATGTATATTGGCAAAATCCTCTTTTTTTCTTGAAAAATTCTAAAATTATTCCTTTTTCCTATTGCAGTGACTATAAAAAAATACTATAATATATGGTACGCTAAAAATCAACTTCATTTCCCATACAATTTATGAGGTAATTACGATGAAAAAGCTTCTTATTCTGATTACAGCAATTATAATGCTCATTCCCAGTCTGTGTCTGGCGGCTGAGCCTGTTATTAAAAGCGATACACGTACCTTTAATCCTCTTACAGGCGTGTATGACCTGCAAGGCAATGTTTATGTACAGTTTCCTGCCCACGATACAATGCTTACCATTACTGGTGACCAGACCATGGTTTCCCTTTATAAGCTTGAGGTTCATGGACAAGGAAACATCACTCTTACCTATGATGACCTTAAATTCCATTGCGACAAAGTTGATGTTTATCACAAAACACACACTGCCTACGTTACCGGTAACTGCAGCTTTGTTACAGGTGCAGTAAGCATCAGTGCTGACAATGGCTCCTTTAACTGGAAAACAAAGCTGGCCAACTTTGAAGGCAACGTCAAGGTTAACGGCGTCCCTCAGAAGGAAGCAGTAACCTACAACGTACTTAACAAAAGCTTTGTAGGAGCAAAACCTGCAGAAGCTGCTCCACAGTCTAAGTCTCAGTCTGCAGTTCAAAATCCATCTGCCAAAGCAGAAGCCCAAGCTGTAGAAAAGGCTGCCTAAATTGAATAACTAGAAAAGTAAAACGTGTATACTCTACTGAGTGTACACGTTTTTTATATGCCGTATATCCGAAACGAATCTAATTCTTCACCAGCAAAACCAACAGTAACCTTTTTACTATATTAAAAAAATAAAATTTACGCAACACAAGAGGCTCGATTTTGATAAAATACTCAAAATCGAGCCTTACTTTAGTTTATGAGATTAGTTTTGTCCCATCCTCTCTATTTATAAGCTATATTTTAGAAATGATATGTTGCCTGCACTTTACCGCCAAAGCCTTCGCGCTGACCACCATAGGCCTGCAGCGCCATATCCACAGTCCAAGCACTGCCAGGATTATTCATCAAAAGGCCAAGCTCGCCAACAAAGCTGCTGCCGCCCAGATCAGATTTTTCCATTGCATAGCCTTTAACAGCGCCTTCAGCTTCGCCGCTGAACTCATACTCATAGGCTGCACCATAGTACACCTTCACAGCCTCATTAAGATTATCAGTATAGCGTCCACCTACACGGATTTTATCACTGTATACCTTATCCAAGTTATAAACATCGCCTGCGGCTACGGTAAAGCTATCTCCATCTACCTTAGTATGATAGTAGCGTGCGTACACATCAAGCTTGTCACCGCCATTAAGAGCAACTTCCTTGCCCACGCCAACGTGATAGCCAAAGTAATCACTTTCAGTCTTGTACCCATAAGCAATATTATTAGCGTCCATGAGCGCATTGCTCAGGTCGTTCTTCAGCTTGCCAGCGCGGACACCTGCTTCGTAATACACGCCATTGTCCTTTCTCAAGCGTGCTGCTGCGCCATAACCATTGTACACAGCTTTGCCGTCCACATTAAAGCTTGTGCCCTTGTATGCATTAACAGTATCATACTCGCCAGTACCACCTTCGTAGAAAACGCCCCAAGCAAAGTCGCCGACTTCTGTTTTAGCATTATGACCAACGCCTACAATATTGTTCCAGCCTTTTAAATCAGTTCCGTTATCATAGTCACTATTAGCGCCATGAGTTGCTGCAAAGGTATTAAAACCATATTCATCACTGTTGATTTGCGCTAAACCATCAACAGCAAGCTCGCCGCCGTCAGCAAGGAACGCCGCCGCTGCTGCGTTAGCAGAATCTACAAGGTCAGTTTGACGATTAAGGGTAATTTTACCAACCTTAAAGGTTACGTTGTTTCCATCACCAACAATAGAACCATTAACATCAAGGGCAGTGCCTGCTCCAGTATTAATATTCTCATTTTTTACGTCAACGCTGTCAACACCAACAACGGAAATCAATTTTACAGATTGTCCCTCCTGCAAATCAACAGAACCAGCAAAGCTTACGTCAAATTTAGAACTAGCTTCAATCTTGGATTTGTTACCAACTTCCAGAACAGCACCATCAATATTTTTAATGTTTTGGAAGCTGTAATTGTCAAAGCCAGCAACACTTAAAGCTTTACCACTCCAGCCATCAAGAACAAGAGTGTTGCCAGTGCCTTTGGTTGCATCCATAGAACCAACAAGGCTTGCAAATTCAATATTTGTTTTTTCACCGCTAATGATAATAGTATTGTTACTAGCTTCACTTGTAACATCGTCAGCAGCAACTACTCTACCAGCTACAATCATTCCCTCAATAATACTATTCTCAATGTAGATAGTATTATTGTTAGCACTTCCTTCTGTATTGGCAGCAAGCGCTGTATTATTAACGTCAAAATCAGGAACAACCATACTTAAACCACCATAAATATCACCTGCGACAGTACTACCTACAACAGCTACATAATTATCATCAGCCTTACCTACACCGTTAACCAAACCACCAACAATATCTGGAGACTTACCACTAGAACCATTGATAATAGTATTCTTATTTATAACAACAGTATTACCAACTGCTTGTTTCTTGGCCTCTCCACCAATCAACTGGCCTTCAAATGTACTATTTGAAATTAAAACCCTATTTTCTTTAACAACATTTCCTTTACCACCGCAAATTTTATTAACATTATCATCATATTTAAAAAATTTACTATCAATAATATTTATCACATTATATTGAGTGGTAGATACAGAATTACCTGAACCACCATAAATGCTTACAGCTCCGCTTACGTTTTCGACATCAGAATGATTCCCAGAGTCAATAATATTTACCACATTATTAGAAACGTTTTCGGCAACATAACCTCTGCCACCATATACACTACCACTTACATTACTATTGTATATTTCAACATAGTTATCTACAATATCTGACCTATTGTTAACTTCTACATATCCGCCAACAATAATACCTTTATAAGAAGAATCGTGAAGGATAACCCTATTGTTTTCTATTTTGCCTTCTCCAGAAGTTACCTCAGCACCATAAATACTAGCGACATTTTCTAAATTACTGTTGCTAATAAAAACAGTGTTATTTTTAGCATCGCCATTCTCACTATAACCGCCAGCAATGACAACACCTGCAAAACTCACATTACCAGAAATATTTATAGTATTATTTTCGGCATTACCATTATTGCTATAGCCGCCGTAAATAGCATCACTGTTGATTACAGCATCTTCAGAAATATCAACAATGTTGTTTTTGGCGTTGCCTTTATCACTATAGCCACCATAAATAAACAATGGTTCATTAGTGTTATCTACATTAATTCCATCAAGATGTACTTGACCGCTAATATTAACCCTATTGTTTTCGGCATTGCCATTTTCACTATAGCCACCATAAATGCCAGTTGAAATAATAGTGCCACTACCAGAAATAGATACACTATTACCGATAACCTCACTCTTTACTGAATCATCGTAAACTTCCGCCCATGCCTTACCGCCATAAATATCTCTAGCAGAAAAACCATTGACGCCGCTGATAACTACTTTATTATTGACAACTGTACCTATACTGTCGCCGCCTATAATGCTGCCAAAAACAGTCATATCAAAAGAGGGTATTTCTACAGCAGTATTTCCTATGTTGCTGAGATTTACAGTGTTATTAGAGGCACCCTCATTAGCTCCGCCACCTATAACTTTCTCTATACCGCCACTAAATTTATCTATAGTTACACCATTGCCATTGGCGCATCCATTATAGTTAGGGCTTGCAACATAGCTACCATAAATGGAAGAAATGTTGCCGGTAACACCCTGCAATATAACACTATTATTCAATGCATCGCCATCCTGAGCAAAAGCACCAAAAATTTGGGATTTACTATAATCTCCACCAATCAATTCTATCCTATTATTGCTCAAACTATCATCATGAGCAATACCATAGCCACCGCCATCAATTTTATCTACCCACTCTGCCTTCTGCTCATTAGTCATGTTATCAGGACCACCGTTTACAACAAGCTCCGCTGCTGAAGCCGTTCCCCTCCACTGGAAAAAACACATTCCTAATACACACAGAGTAACAACAGCTGCTAATTTTTTATTTTCTTTCATAAGTATTGCCCCTTTGCTTATACAACTTATTTTCATACTTAGTTTAAACAAAATGTGCCCAAAATTACTATTCTATAAAAAAATTATAGCATGATTTTTTAAGTCAATCAAGAAATTGTACTACTTTTTCCAAAAGTTTTTGCAAGCAAAGTGAGATATCATTTACCCACTTTTGTAACATTATCATTTTTTATATTTATACATGAATAACTCCAGGATACTACCACTTATAAAGACGCAAAAAAAGCGCTCCAAGTGAGGAAAGATTTTCTACACTCAGAGCGCCTCTTAAATTTGCAAATTATTGTTGACTGAAGTTATCCTTGCCTACTGCACACAGGGGGCAAACCCAATCCTCAGGAACATCTTCCCAAGCAGTGCCTGCTGCAACACCGTTATCCGGATCGCCAACTTCGGGATCATATACGTAACCGCAGATATCACATACCCATTTTGCCATTATCTTTCATCTCCTTTGATGTTAATTTCGTTAGATTTATTATAACATATTAAAATACTCTTGCCTACATGGAAATGTGAACAATATACGAATTCTTTAATAAATAATAATTATCGTAAAGCACTTTTCTTTTCAGGCAAATCCAGCCTAAAAAAGTCGTACAATGTCTGTGCCGCAGCACTATTCATTCCATCAACTGCAGCCAGCTCCTCTACGCTTGCGACTTTCATAGCATCTATAGTTTTAAAGGCTTTCCAAAGAGCCTGTCTACGCTTAGGACCAATGCCATCTACATGGTCTAAAACAGATACCAGATTGCGTTTAGTGCGCAGCTTGCGGTGGAAGGTAATAGCAAAGCGGTGAGCCTCATCACGAATACGCTGAATTAAATGCAGCGCCGCTGAGTCCCTGTCCAGCATAATGCTCTTGCTTTGATGGGGCAAAAAAATTTCTTCGTTGCGCTCCGCAAGACCAACAACAGGCAGGTCATGAAGACCAAGCCCGCGGATAACCTCCAAGGCAGAGCTTAGCTGACCTTTGCCACCGTCAATAACAACCAGACTGGGCAAATCCTCATAGTCCTTATATCGGCGATAAACAACCTCCTGCATGGATTTAAAGTCATCAGGCTTGCCTTCGGCAGAAACAATCTTGTACTTGCGATAATCCTTCTTGCTAATGCTGCCATTGCGAAAAACAACCATAGATGCAACTGTTTCAGTACCCTGAGTATGGGAAATATCAAAGCAGTCCATACGCTCCAAAGCATGGTCAATTCCCAGCACCTGCTGCAGCTCCTCTGCTGCCTCCACGTCATTTTTCAAAGATAAGCTGCCCTTACGCAAGCGCTCCTCCAGCAGCTTCACTGCGTTGTCGTTGGCAAGCTTTAAAAGCTCCTTCTTGACGCCACGCTGAGGCACAACAAGCTCAACCTTGCGACTGCTCCGCTCTGTCAGCCACACTTCTACAGTTTCCTTATCCTCATCCTCCAAGGTAAAGGGCAGTACAATTTCCTTGGGGATAAAGGTTGCCTCGTTGTAGTACTGCTTAATAAAGGCACTAAGAACCTCCACAGCACTATCACCATCATTATGCAGGAAAAAGTTATCCCTGCCAATGAGCTTGCCCTTACGAACAAAAAAGATTTGAATACAGCTGCCTGTAATATCCTGACCATAGCCAATAACGTCCATGTCGCCGCCGTTATTAGTCACAGCCTTTTGCTGTTCGTTGAGACGCTGTACCGCCTGCAGCTGATCGCGCAGTCGTGCCGCTTCCTCAAAGGCGTAGTTTTCGGCAGCCTCCTGCATACGCCGCTGCAAATCACGCTCCAGCTCATTAGTACGTCCATCAAGCACCATGCAGACAGATTTAATCATACTACTATACTCAGTCCTGCTGACATAGCCGGCACAAGGAGCCAGACAACGCTTAATATGATAATTTAAGCAAGGTCTGTCAGGATTCATTTTGCGGCAGGTTCTCAGAGGAAACATTCCTCTCAGCAGCTTGACCGTAGCGTGCATGGCACCTGCATCAGCATAGGGACCGTAATACTTGGCACCGTCACGAGCCTGTCTGCGGGTTACTACCAGCCTAGGAAAATCCTCCTGCATAGTCACCTTCAGATAGGGATATGTTTTATCGTCCTTAAGCATAATATTATAGCGTGGACGATATTTCTTGATTAGATTGCACTCTAAAATAAGCGCCTCTACCTCGCTGCTGGTAACAATGGTTTCAATCTCAGCAATTTTTGCCACCATGGCCTTAACCTTAGGAGTATGGGATGCCAGATTGCGGAAATAGCTGCGAACACGATTCTTCAGCACTACAGCCTTACCAACATAGATAACCTTGCCCGTTGCATCGTGCATCAGGTAAACACCTGGCTTGTCAGGCAGCACTGCCAACGCGTTCTTTATGCTGTCGCTGAACTGATTTTGCTCGGTCATACCATCCACCCATTCTTTTTAGCAGCATCAAGATATTGCTTGATATATTGACCAGTATAGGACTTTTTGACCTTGGCAACCTCCTCAGGAGTACCACAGGCCACTAAAGTGCCGCCCTTGTCACCGCCCTCAGGTCCCAGGTCGATGATATAGTCAGCAACCTTGATTACGTCAAGATTATGCTCAATAACTACTACGCTGTCGCCACCCTCTACTAAGCGCTGCAATACCTCCAGCAGCTTATGTACGTCGGCAATATGCAGACCTGTAGTAGGCTCGTCCAAAATATAGATAGTCTTACCAGTGCTGCGGCGTGACAGCTCTGTTGCCAGCTTAACGCGCTGTGCCTCGCCGCCGGAAAGTGTGGTTGCCGCCTGACCTAAATGGATATAACCAAGGCCAACGTCCTCCAAAACCTCCAGCTTGCGATGAATACGAGGCAGATTCTTGAAGAATTCGCAGGCCTCGCTGACAGTCATATCCAGCACATCTGCTATGGTTTTTCCTTTGTAGTGTACCTCTAATGTATCACGATTATAGCGGGCACCATGGCAAACCTCGCAGGGAACGTAGACATCCGGCAAAAAGTTCATTTCAATTTTGTTTACACCATCACCCTTGCAGGCCTCGCAGCGTCCGCCCTTAACGTTAAAGCTGAAACGTCCAGATTTATAGCCACGCATTTTGGCCTCATTAGTCAGGCTGAAAAGCTCACGAATACTGTCAAATACACCAGTATAGGTAGCAGGATTGGAACGAGGTGTGCGGCCAATGGGAGATTGGTCTATGTTTATAACCTTGTCCGTCAGCTCCAGTCCCTCAATACCATCGTGCTCTCCTGGGCGGAGGTGAGCTCCCTGCAGCTTGCTGGCCAAGGAATTATAGAGAATATCGTTTATTAAAGTTGATTTGCCGCTGCCGCTGACACCAGTTACAACAGTCAAAACTCCCAAAGGAATGGAAACGTCAATATTTTTCAAATTATTGGCACGTGCACCCTTAATGGTCAGATAACGACCATCGCAGGGACGACGCTTTTTGGGAACAGGAATAAAGCGTCTGCCGCTAAGGTAGGCACCGGTAACAGACTCCTCAACGTTCTTGATTTCCTCCGCAGTTCCCTGAGCCACCACGTGACCACCTAAAGAACCAGCACCAGGACCAATGTCAATAATCTGATCCGCTGCATACATTGTTTCCTCATCATGCTCTACTACGATTAGAGTATTGCCCAAATCACGCAAATGCTTAAGGGTTTCCAAAAGTCTGCCATTATCTCTTTGGTGAAGGCCAATACTGGGCTCGTCCAAAATATACAGCACGCCAGTCAGACCGCTGCCAATCTGGGTTGCCAGGCGAATACGCTGGGCCTCGCCGCCGGACAGGGTTCCTGCAGCTCTATCCAAGGTCAGATAATCAAGTCCTACATCATTTAAAAATTGCAGCCTTGCCAAAATTTCCTTCAGCACCTGCTTAGCAATAATCTCCTGACGATAATTGAGCTTGAGATTTTGGAAAAAGCTTATGCACTCACGAACAGTCATTGCCGTAATCTGACAAATGTTCCTGCCGCCGATGAGAATAGCCAAAACCTCTGGCTTTAAGCGCTGACCATGACAGGTTGGACAGGGAATACTAGTCATATACTCCTCTAAATCCTGACGCTGAGCATCGCTGTAGGCCTCCTTATAGCGCTTTTTCAGCACGCCTAAGATACCCTCAAAGGCAGTGTTGTAGAGCTTTGTTTCACCATTAAGATTTTCATACCAGAACTGGAACTTTTTCTCTTCACCAGTACCTAGCCACAGCTTTTCCTGAATTTCAGGAGAAATATCCTTCCATTTAGTATCATAGGAATAGCCATGGGCAGCAAGCACTGCACCAAGCTGCTTCATAAAATAGGAGTTCAAATTATTGGTAAAGGGCGCCAAACAGCGTTCTGCAAAGCTTTTATCCCCATCAGGAATGATTAGCTCCCTATCAAACTCGCTGTAATAGCCAAGGCCAGTACAATCAGGGCAAGCGCCATAGGGATTATTAAAGGAAAACAAACGCGGCTCAATAGCAGGCAGACTGATGCCGCAGTCGTTGCAGGCAAAATGCTCGCTAAAGAGCATAACCTCCTCATGGTCACCAAGGACTGCAACCTCCACAAAACCATCTGCCAGCTTCAATGCAGTTTCTACAGAATCTGCCAAGCGCTGATGGATATTGTCACGAACAGCAAGGCGGTCAATAATAACGCTGATGCTGTGCTTTTTGCGTTTATCTAAATTTATTTCTTCGTCTAAAGTACGTACCTCTCCGTCCACATATACACGTACATAGCCGCCGCGGCGCATTTCGTCCAACACCCGCTGATGCTCGCCCTTACGGCCTCGCACAAGTGGAGCCATAACCATAAAGCGTGTTCCCTGCTCCAGCTCCAGCACACGGTCTACAATCTGCTGTACGCTTTGCTGTTCAATAATCTTGCCGCACTGAGGACAATGTGGCTCACCTGCTCTGCCAAAGAGCAAACGCAGGTAGTCATATATTTCTGTTACGGTACCCACAGTAGAACGGGGGTTGCGGCTAGTGGTTTTTTGGTCAATGGAAATAGCAGGACTCAGACCTTCAATATAATCCACATCCGGCTTATCCATCTGTCCTAAAAACTGACGAGCATAGGCAGACAATGATTCCACATAGCGACGCTGACCTTCAGCGTAAATAGTATCAAAGGCCAGGGAGGATTTACCGCTGCCAGAAAGTCCGGTCACCACAACCAGCTTATTGCGGGGAATTTCCACAGTAATGTTCTGCAAATTGTGCTGACGAGCACCTTTTACAATTAACTTCTCTTGCATAGCTATCTCTTTCTTTACTTCTCTATTAAAACTACTTCTATATACTTACTACAAAATATTCCAGAACTGCTTTGTGCTTATGCCAAAAACTCTGCAAACAGCCAAAGCTACTCATTTGCTGCTGAAATACTGCTTAAATTACTTCTTTTTAGACTTTTTCTTAGGAGTCAGTGTTTGTCCAAGCTGCCCTTTAACAAGAATAAGCTGGTCACGTAGCTCTGCCGCCGCCTCGAAGTCCAGCACCTTTGCAGCCTCCTGCATCCGCTTTTCCAGCTCCTTGGCCATAGCGTTCAGCTCCTTGACGGACTTTTGCTTCAGCTTCTTGCTGCCAAAGGACGATGTTTCCTCATCATCTGCAACTCTAGTCAGCTTAATAAGCTGACGCTGCTCTTTGTAGACAGTTTTAGGAATAATGTTGTGCTCCTTATTATAAGCATCCTGCTTTTCTCGACGACGGTTTGTTTCGTCAATGGCACGCTGCATACTGTCCGTAATACGGTCCGCGTACATAATTACACGTCCGTGAGCGTTGCGGGCAGCACGACCAATAGTCTGAATCATGGCAGTATCGCTGCGGAGGAAACCTTCCTTATCTGCATCTAAAATAGCTATCAGGGATACCTCAGGCAAATCAAGACCCTCACGAAGCAGGTTAATGCCTACTAAAACGTCAAACTTACCAGCACGCAGGGAGTCAATAATCTCTGCACGTTCAATAGTAGCAATATCTGAATGGAGATAGCGAACCTTGATACCTGCCTGCGTCAGATACTCTGTCAAATCCTCTGCCATACGCTTGGTCAACGTTGTCACCAAAACACGCTCGTTTTGAGCAGCAACCTTATTGATTTCACTGAGCAAATCATCTATTTGTCCCTTAATGGGGCGAATTTCTATTTCAGGGTCCAAAAGACCTGTAGGACGAATAATCTGCTCCACGACCTGGTCTGCCTGCTCCAGCTCGTAGTTGGCAGGAGTTGCAGAAACATAAATAGCCTGATTAATCTGTGCCTGGAACTCATCAAAGGTCAAAGGACGATTATCAAAGGCAGAGGGCAGACGGAAACCATGCTGCACTAGCATTTCCTTGCGGGAACGGTCGCCTGCGTACATAGCTCTAATCTGCGGCAAGGTTACGTGGGACTCGTCCACAACCAACAAAAAGTCCTTAGGGAAATAGTTAACCAAGGTAAAGGGGGATTCCCCAGCCTTGCGTCCTGCCAAATGACGGGAATAGTTTTCAATGCCGGAGCAATAGCCCATTTCATTCATCATTTCCAGGTCGTAATTAGTACGCTGTTCCAAACGCTGTGCCTCTAACAGCTTAAAATTACTGTTCAGCTCCTTGAGACGCTCGTCAAGCTCCACGCGGATGTCACCCATGGCACGCTCCAAATTTTCGCGGCTGGTAACATAGTGGGACGCAGGGAAAATAGCAACGTGGTTACGCTGGGCCAAAATTTCTCCTGTCAGAACATCAAACTCTAACAGACGGTCAACCTCATCGTCAAACATTTCGATACGAATGGCCTTCTCACCGTAGGCCGCGGGGATAACCTCAATTACATCGCCGCGAACACGGAAGGTACCACGCTTAAAGTCAATATCATTTCTATCATACTGAATCTCCACCAGCTTGTGGAGAATTTTTTGTCTGTCTATAACCTGACCCAGTCGCAGAGACAGTACCATGTCATAATAGTCCTGTGGTGCACCCAAGCCATAGATACAGCTAACGCTGGCCACAATAATTACGTCACGACGTTCAAAAAGAGCACTGGTCGCCGAGTGACGCAGCTTATCAATTTCGTCGTTAATGGACGCATCCTTTTCGATATAGGTATCGGACTGGGGAATGTAGGCCTCTGGCTGATAGTAATCGTAGTAGGACACAAAATATTCTACGGCGTTGTCAGGGAAAAATGCCTTTAGCTCACTGGCCAGCTGTGCAGCCAAGGTCTTGTTATGAGCTATAACAAGAGTAGGCTTCTGCACCTTGTTGATAACCTGAGCAATAGTATAGGTTTTGCCAGTGCCAGTCGCACCCAAAAGCACCTGAGTATGCATACCAGCTTCAACACCTGCTGCCAGCTTTTCAATGGCCGCCGGCTGATCGCCTGCAGGCTCAAAGGGAGCCTTGATTTGAAAATCCATAGTATCACCAGCTTAAAGATTAATTTCGATGCTTACAGGACAATGGTCGCTGCCAAAAATTTCATTATGAATTTCTGCAGTCTGAACCAAATCCTTAATTCGTTCAGAAACAACAAAATAGTCAATACGCCAACCTGCGTTCTTTTCACGAGCCTTGAACATATAGCTCCACCAGCTGTATTTTACCTCCTCAGGATGGAGATAACGGAAGGTGTCCACAAAGCCAGCTGCCTTAAGCTCGCGGAATTTTGCACGTTCTTCATCAGAAAAGCCTGCGTTTTTGCGGTTGGTTTTAGGGTTCTTCAGGTCAATTTCTTCAGCTGCTACATTAAGGTCACCGCAAACGATGACAGGCTTTTTAGCGTCCAGCTGCAGCAGATAGTCACGGAAAACGTCCTCCCAAGTCATGCGGTAGTCAAGACGTGCCAGCTCACGCTGAGAGTTTGGGGTATAAACAGTTACAAGATAAAACTTTTCGTATTCAGCAGTGATAACACGACCTTCTTTATCGTGCTCCTCAATACCTATGCCATAGGTAACGTTGATTGGCTTTTCCTTAGTAAAAACTGCAGTACCGGAATAGCCCTTCTTTTCAGCACTGTTCCAGTATTCCTCATAGCCCTCAAAAACAAATTCAGCCTGCTCTCGCTGCATTTTAGTCTCCTGTACACAAAAAATATCTGCATCAGCAGCACGCAGAAAATCCTCAAAGCCTTTATTCATACACGCACGTAAACCATTAACATTCCAGGAAATCAATTTCATAGCTCAAATCACCCTCGTACAATATTATTGCAGTTTATTCTGCTAAAATTTATTTACATCCCCGTTCAAAGGATAAAAATTCTTTATTATATTGTACCATTGACAAAGTCCTTTTTAAAGAGCAGTTACAAAAAGTTCGCAAACCAATGTTTTGCTATTGCAGCAGAAAAACCATATCTGCTTTTCAACTACAAAAAAGACTGTAAATGTGAAAAAAGCGCGTCAACCCATCACGCTAATAAATGAGTTAACGCCCTTTTTCTAGAAAACATTAAGTTTATATAATTAACATTAGTTCAAACATACGACAACATATAGAACAGTTTCATCATTTAAAATCGTCCACACTAATATTATCAGAAATAGTATGTCTGTTGATTGGTTTAGCTGGGGCAACGTCATTCACATGAACTGCACCAACAGCTCACTGCGTCGCTCAGCTCCTGGTGAGCAGAGTGACAGTTTCACCATGGCACGATACGTCCTGATTGATGTCAGTCATCTGGAACCTGTCCAGACTAATATGGCATGTACCCAAATATCTCCGTTTGTTTGCGGAAACATATCAACAAATTCTGTAGCAAAAAAGTATTGATACATTTTGTTATCCATATCACAGTCTGAACCTCTCCCGTCCACGGAAAAAGTTCAACTTTTTTATCCGTTTCTATTCGTTTCTATTATTATAGTGATTCCAACATAAAAGTCAAATTATGCGTGAAACCGCCATCGCCTCAACCTTGTCCGTTCTTCCTATAAAGAACAGGTCAACGGCTATTTTTTGCCCTGACTGATGGCTCAGCTTCCATGCATTCGACCTTGGTAAGCCTGAAAATTCGTCATTGAAATGAAGAAACACTCCTGTTATTTCTTCGCATTCTCTTCCAATTCCAGCATGTATTTATCAAAGTCAGACATAAACAATCTGTCCTGAATAACTCGATACTTTTCAAATTCGGTCTCAGCATGAAGCTTTGCAATTTCAGCTGACACTTTTCCTGCATCCTGCAAAATACCATAATCAAACATTTCAATAAAACTATTAAGCCTTTTTTCCCAGTCCTGCATCGTGAGAGGAATATGCCTTAATGTCATATTCTCAGCAAAATCTAAGTATGCAGTAACCATACGATTCAGCTGTTTCATTTCATCCTGACTCAAATAATTCTTGGCAACCGTAACATCGCTCTTCTTAATTTTTCCTTCAGGAGCATCTGCCCAAGTAGTTAATCCCATATGCTCTCTTGTATGGTCAGCTCTTTCTACAATCAGTTCAGCCGCCGTATGGCCATGAACTGCGTAATGCATTTTATTCTGAACTGTTGCGTAGAATCTCCTAGTAGTTGCAGAATTCTTATCGTAATCAATGGCTGTGGCATACAGGTCAGTTATTTTCTGATAGAACTTTCTTTCGCTTGCTCGAATTTCACGAATTCGCTCTAACTGCTCATCAAAATACTTTTCTGTCAAATAAGTTCCGCGTTTCAGGCGCTCGTCATCCATAACCCATCCTTTGATGGTGTAGTCTTTGGCAATCTGGTTTACCCATTTACGGAACTGTACCGCACGCTCAGAATTTACCTTAAATCCTACTGCAATGACCATCTCTAAGGAATAGTGATTTGTACTGTAGCTTTTTCCGTCGGCGGCAGTTATTCGAAATTTTCGAATAACTGAATTCTCTTGTAACTCACTGTCCTCAAAGATTTTCTTAATATGATAATTTATAGTGTTAGTGCCGACATCGTACAATGTTGCCATCATCTTCTGTGTCAGCCATATATTCTCATCCCCATAGCACATCTCAATGCTGTCCTGCTGATCACCCACAGAGGCAACATAAGTCAGATATTCTGCAGCACTGGAACGGATGGTTATTTCGTCTTTTTTCTTTTTCAAATAGGAGGACTCCTTTAACGTTCCAAAATCATTATTCTGCCTGTGCATCAAAGGATTGTTTCACAATTTCCATTATTTGATCTAATTCATCCTGATGCTCCATAAACATTTCTACATCGCCATTTCCCCAACGTCCTAAGCCTGTAATATCTTTGCAAATACCATTATGATCATTAATCTCTGAAAACTTCATATTAATCGAGATACGCAATCTTTGTTTCTGAAAAACAATATCAACAAAATTAGTATCCAGTTTATAGGCAACATACAACTTTTTATATTCCTTCTTAACCTCAGGAGATAAGTTCATAATGCGCTTATCTAAAGACTCGAATAGTATTCTTGTAAAAGCATTCACATCATATGTTTCCAAGGAATATTTCTGCACTGTTTTATCTTCTGCTTGATATGGCGCAAGTTCTGCAACTGTTAAAGTTGGATATGGCCAAGCAGATTCTGCTTTCTTTGCTAATTCGTTTGCCCTCTCTTGGATATGCTTTTCATTCCACTTATTTTGCAAAACCACATATTTATTAAGCCTAAGTGCACTTTCTTTGAATCCACCCGGCATATCCATCTTTTCCAAGAAAGGCCTGTCACTCATTTCAGAATTATATGCAGTCAAAGTAAGATTGCCAATTGTATGTAAATACTTTTTATGAACCTCTTGCCACTCAGTACCAAGATCAGCTTGCCACTCTAAAGAAAGATTTTTGTTCTGCGGCATGATATGCTCAATGGTGTAATTCTCTATTATAATTGGAGCTTTGTTTTCAAAGTTTTCCAAACGACTGAGAATATAATTTCTAGCACGCATATTATAAATATCACGGCTTACAAATGCACCTTCAAACTTATCGTCATCTGGGAATTCTTTATATGTATCCTGCATCACGAAAAATGCCTTAACAGAATTCAGATAATCATCTGATCTAATATAATTCTTCAATGTTGCAAAGGTTTTGTTCATTGAGTTGGTCGGGATCTCACAAATTGCACGTCTCAGAACATAGCTAATGCAAAGCCTCAGAATTTCCTTTAGTTCATCTGATGTAATTAGTCCTTCTACGCAGTCATGATGAATTTTCAGTAAGAATGGGTAAGATACTTCCATTCTTAAATCGATAATGTCCTCATATAACTTCTTTAAATCCATGTCAGTATTTCGCTCGAATACAATGTTTGTATAACATTTTGCATATTCAAGCAAATCTTGACACAATTCTCTGATAGTTCCAAATTCACAATTCAAATGATACAATTTGAATTCTTCATATACGCGTCCTTGCTTTGGAATGCGAGAAAGTTTCATAGTCAAGTAATGGCGGAAGAAAGCATCCATTACTGTTCCTTGCGTTTCATAAATAAACAGCTGTTCCATAGGCCGCCAAAGATGTTCATATACATAAGTTTGTTCTGATGGTTCTAGTCCCATCAAAACATAGTTACGAATCAAATCAGATTCAGAAAGTTCCTTACCGGTAGAATTCAAACTTTCAAAAATTGCCTGTGCATCGTCAACAGCACGATCTAATGTAATATTAACAATTTGCAATTTTCCAATTGACTCATATACCTCTGCAGGCTGAATTTCTTTATCAGCTAGCTTGTTAGCAAAAAAATTGTGATTATCAATCAGTCTTGATCTAGTGTCTTCTGCAATTGGTTTTTCCTCAACAAGGCTTATAAGAATATCTCTATCTGTTTCAGTCAGCAGTAACTTATATCGTTCATCACCACTTTCATACTCGTTTTTTAGAAGCATATTATCTATACGACGAGCATTAATTGTTGTGTCACTCGGATTCTTTATTGCATAATCGCGCAAAGCCAGAAGGAGCAGTGTTAAGGTAGTCATTCGCTGTTGACCGTCAATAATCATATATTTCTGAACACCTGTTGGCATTGCCTGCTCAGCAATATTAACAATAGAACCTACAAAATGACCAGCTTTGCCTTTTCTCTGCATCTCTACAATATCGTTCCAAAGTCGTTTACACTGATCTATATCCCAGCTGTAGAATCTCTGATAAACTGGAATCAAAAACTGTTTATTTCCATTTAATATCTCATAGATATTGCCTTTACGTGCATCCATATCGCACCTCCATTACTTCTTTTCTCCATAAGAAACCGTATCCTCTGCTACCTTGCTTAGTTCTATTTCAGATACATATTTATAGAGCTTTTCCTCTTTTCGTAGCTCCACATTATCTGTCCAAAGCTCACATCGACTAATTACTGTGCTTATTGCAAAATCATAGTCTTCCGGCGGATATTTATATTTCTTAAGGAGTCGCTTAACCATCTTACGCATTTGTGCTCTAGCGGTTTCTTTTTTCTGCCAATCGATAGTGCGATTTTTGCGAAGCATTTCTGTAAGTTCTCTTGTCAGAGCAATCAATTCATCATTCTTATAAAAATCCTTGATATGCTCCGGTTTTGTAAGAGCGTCATAAAATGCAAGTTCTTCTTGTGAAAGCCCCAGTTTCTGACCATTTTTGCTAAAAAGTAGATATGTTTCCATATAATAAAACCGAGCTTTCCGCAAGGCTTCTTACGATGATACCAACCTTACAAAAAGCCCGGAAATACGCCACTTTTCAGCACTTGATTTTATTTCCTTGACAGCAAACAGACAGTTTCAACATGGCTGGTAGATAGAACTAACTTCATTACTTCACATTAGCAAGCCCCTTACTTCATTATATATGTTGAAAAATGCCTTAAAATAAGGGTTCTTAACGTCCTATCCATATTTGCAATCATCTATGAATATTTAATCTCATTTTACTAGTGGCCACAAAACGGCCACACCGCGGCCATTAACTCAGTGCTTTCACAAACAAAAATCCCGCTAATACTTGCCAAATAATTCTCTGGCTTTTCAAGCGGTGCTCATTGTGACGCACCTCGGTTTCGTACTCTTGCAAGTATCTGTTGGCATTCTCGATTGAGCTGCTCTGCTCTATCAAGATTTTCTGCGATTCGTTCAGCTGATGTCTCAGCTCTGCTAATTGATTCTGAGACGTTTTCAGCTCCCGTGTCAGCAGAACCAATTCTGCCTTGGAGCTGGATATTACCATTTTCTGTTGCTGTAATCTCTGTTCTAATCGAATCAGCTCCGGCTCCGTAATCTGGTACATCTTTTCTGCAGAACCAACAGAAGGCGATAACAAGCAGCAACCCAATAACAATGTAGCATACATTAACCTTCTTTGCAATGGTAATCACATCCTAATTCATGACCCAAAGTAATGGTGAAGCGCACCGAGTGCAAACCCCAGCACAAGGCCAGTAATAAACTCTTGACTCATAATAAAAGCCTTAAATTTTTCCATTATACTTCCTCCCATCTGTAATAATTAGGACTATTACCGTTGTCACGGCAGTCAACGTGTACAAAGCAGCTATTGTAATAACGGCCAATGCCATCAAATCCAATCTCCGCTGCCAGATCAGCAAGCTCATTTACGCTGACTGCATCACAGATAATATCTGCAGCAGTACCTAGGATGTGCTGGCTGTTAGGCACACCGCCTACATTAGCATTATGTACCGGGCAGCGATAACCGCTCGTAACAATAATCGGAGCACCAACACGCTCACGCAGCTGGTCAAGCTTTTCAAGCAGAACAGCATTCATACCATTTTCGGGCAAGCAATCACAGTGCTTGCAAGCGAACTCTGCATCAGTAAAATATTTCATAATTCTTTACCTCCAATCTTAAAAGCCTTAGTTTCGATTGCCTTGTTACCTAGCTGTACAATGACAAAGGCAAGGCACACCCAGGCAAACGTATCATAGTTTCCCCATGTCTTAACAGTAAAGCCAAGATATAAGCTGATCACAATAAATAAAACCATCGCCAGGACAGCGCAAAGCCGCCCGATGCTGATGGTTTCTTCGTCTTTTTTAAGCATATTCCACAATTTTTTCATACTCAGTCCCCTTTGCACTGACAATTTTCGCAGCGCTCTTCGATATGGCGTACACGTGCACTGAGGGCGGCATCATTAGCAAAAAGAGTTTTCATTTTTTCTTCTGCGCGTGCAAGCTCCTCATTGTTTTCGCCGACTTCCCCCTGTACACGCTCCATAGCCGTTGCCAAGCGGTCAACACTACTCTGCAAAGCATTAATGCTAAGCTTAAGCGGCTGTACAATCAGATAAGTTGCAACAAAAAAGCCAGCGCTGGCCATAGTTGATATTGTTTGTATATCCACTATTCCACTCTCCCCCTATTGGCACCCATGAAAAACATAATAACCATCACAGTTAGAATGCTTCCAACGCAGTAACCAATGATAAAATTTAACATCTTATCATCCCCTTTAATAAAATTCCTCCTATACTTATGTAGGAGGTAGATAACAATGAAAAAACGACTAAAATTACCCAACGGATACGGCTCGGTGTCATATCGTGGCGACCGCCGCAGACGGCAACCATACGCAGTCAAGGTTAGTATCAAAGGCAAGCAGGTGCCTATAGGCTACACGGAAACATACGAGGACGGTTTAGCAATGTTAGCTGATTACCACAAGGACCCCACACGTTTTATTACTAGCAACATAACCTTTGCCGAAGTGTATCGGCTCATGGCTACCGAGAAATACAAGCAGCTCGCAGAAGTCACTGCCAAAAACTATGATAGTGCTTTTAAACATTGTGCTAGCATCCACAATAAAAAATTCTCTGCGCTACGCCCTGCTGATTTGCAACGTGTTATTACCGAATCGCACGAAGCTGGCAGAGGAAATGCAAGCCAACGTAAAATAAGGCAGGTGATGCACCATTGCTATAGCTATGCCATAAAATACGAGATAATCAACGCAGCCGTTGATTATAGCCAATACGTTGATATTGATAAGCACTCAGTACGTGTTCCTAAAAATCCCTTTAATACTCGCCAATTAAACAGAGTTAAGGCCCTCATTGGCTCGGATGACAAGCTATCAGATTGGGCTACAACAGTTGTAATGCTCTGCTACGCAGGTACACGCCCGTCCGAATTTCTGTCTGTTCTCAAAGCAGACGTGAAATTAAAGCAAAGATACTTTATCGTCCGAGAATCCAAAACGGAAGCAGGCCGTAATCGCATTGTACCCATAAGCCGTAAAACGCTCCCCTATTTTGAGTACTGGATGGCAATGCCAGGAAAAAATCTCATAACTAAGCCCGATGGCAATGCTATGCCTTATCGCACGTATAGGTTACGCTTTAAAGCCGTTATGAAAGCCAGCAGGTGCAAGCACACTCCCCACGAGTGCCGTCATACCCTCGCCACTTGGCTGGATAACGCAGGAGCGAATGAGCTGAGCATTAAGCGTATTTTAGGCCATGCCGCTAAAGGCGTAACGCAAAAGGTTTATACCCATAAGAGCATTGCACAGCTCCGTAAAGCTATAGATTTAATCTAATTGTGGTATTAACTGGAGCTTTATTCTCTTATCCATAAATAGCAATTCCCCATATCCTACCTACGGTTTAGGCGGGCTTATGGGGAATTATTTTTTGATTGAATCAAATCTTCCCCGCTAACGCCGTAACCATCAAGGTTTTAGCCGTTTCTCATTTTTAAGCTAAAACGATTTTGTTCAATTCGTCCTCAGTCTTACAAGCTTCAACTTTTTCTTTTGCAGTACGATACGCAACGTGTAAAGCATTACTACGCAAGGCTACAGCGCCAATAACCGCTCTTAAATCATTAGCAGTAACGGTGATGTTAGAATTATCTGCTAAAGTCCATTCAATGGTGGCTTTTTCGCCTTGTAAATCAAGTGCAATAATAGCTACATTGATACGGTCTCTTGCCTTGTCATCGTAATCGTAGGTATGCCCATTGTACGCAATAGGCTCAACCTCTTTGCGGTCACGTTCCCATTTCAGCTCCTGCACTTTTCGTTTCTTCAACTCTTCAAATGTAGGCTTAGGCGGCTCAGGCTCTTTCGGCTCTTCTTCCTCATATTCCCACGCAGAGCCGTTCCATTTGATTTTAAAGCCTTCCTTTTCAGCAGGCGGCTCTACCTCTGTGCAGTACGCAGGAATCTGCCATGCACCGCTAATAGGAGAGCGGTCGGTATCATCCAAAATAACTTTATGTTCAAAATAATTTTTATCGTCGTAGCGATATACGTTTTTAGTTTCCATATTTTATCATCCTTTCTTTTTTTCTAGGGCGGAGATAATAGTGCAATACTAGCAGCGGGCTTACCTAATATTAACGGCAACGTCGCATTTTTTTGCTGTTCCAAAGACAGTACTTGGTTAACACCATCTGCAACTGATGGAGCGTTCGATAGGTATGGTGGTAATGGCGGTACTCCTATAGCTGATCACCAACCAAGTTCTACAGAAGAGAAATATACGGCAGTTAGATTTAGTGCTTCTAAATCTAATGCCATATACGGTTCAAGTAATACCGTCCAACCACCCTCGATTACTTTAATCCCACAAATTCGTTATTAGTAAAAAGGGCGGGGATAATGCTTCTGTGGTGGCTGCAGGATTGCCTAACATAACGGGGTGGTTTGCTAACGGTGCTGAAATATATAAGCAATATGCATCAGGTGCTTTTTATATAGATGATGATCTCACTCCAGTGGAAGGGCACGCAGATGGAGCTAATAACGGCAATGTTCGGTTTGATGCTTCAAGAGCAAATCCTATATATGGCAGGACTTCTACCGTTCAACCGCCCGCTATCAGCTTAATACCTCAATTGCGGTATTAATGCGATTGACGGTGGCTGCACAGTGGAGGATGCGCCGTAAACAGAATTAGAAAGTGATGCAGAGAGCATAACCTTATCTGTAGGAGCACTGTTAGTAACTTCTTGCCAAGCTGTAGGATATGTTATTCCTTCTTTGCGGTGTATTTTAAATGCACCTGTAGCAGCTCCCGGAAACAAATCTGCGGTATTATTACCGGGTCTTACTTGAAGGTAGCCTTGGATATTAGGCAAGCCAGCCTGTTGCACGCTTATGTTATCTCCGCCCTGGATAAACCTACCTACATAGTTAGGGAGTACCATTGTGGTGCTTCCATTACCTTGGCCAAACTTCCAAGGCTCGTTGCTAGGACTGCTAGTCCACAAATTATTTGCGTTCGCAAAAGCCACAAGACGAGGATAATCAGCACGATTTACTGTAGCTCCGTTTGCTTTTACATAGCCTTTTTTGAGGAATGGTCGGAACACTACATCGCCTACGGGGGTATTGTCAAAGGCTTCAATAGCTTCCTTTGTTCTAGCTGGAGTCATAAGCTTGTTTTGGTCAGTGCCTTTTTCTGCATCGGATTTAGTCGCTAAAGCAGGAGTATCGGTAAGGTTCTTATAGCTAATTTTTTGACCACCGCCTGCGCCGTTATGGTTATGGTTCAAAAGGTTAAACAGCTCCGGTGCTTCACTTACAATATTGTTTTGCTGGATTTTAGTAGCATTAGCTGGTACATTGATTTTTGCCAATGCAACCCAGCCCTCAGGAACACTAACTGGAACGGGAGATGCAGCTGCTATGCCCTGCAGTACTTGAAAAACAACCATACCAGCTACACGTGTTTTTACAGTCAGCTGAGTAATATTTCTACTTACTACATCAGTCATAACGTTACGAGTTTCAGGCAGGTCCTCTACTTCCTGATACTGTGCCACAACCCTATCAATACGTGCGTAGGAGCTATGTGCAGCCGCAATAGTAAGAGCACTGCTATCGCTAGCTAAATTACCCTGTTGTCCATTCTGATATAAGCGTCCCTTCTTAACATATACACTCATATTTGGTACCGCTTGAGCGGTTACCGCTAAGCCTACAGTGACATCACCTGTACTGATAAAGTCAGCAACCATATTTTGAAAGCCTTCGATAAGATAGTCTCCGCTTCTATTTAAGTCATCGGAAAGGATTTCCATAAAATCATTCCATTTTACTCTATCCATTAAAAATTTCCTCCTAATCTACAAATTGGACGAAAACTTGCGTGCCTGCTGGAATAATTTTCCGCACAGCCTGCAAAAATTCTGCCCTGCTCATATCAATATTACGCTTGCCAGGTAGCATCATGGTCTTAGCGTCCAGATAATCTACGTCGTGAAAATACAGACCAATACTAGCCAATACATTCTCTGTTAAACGAACTCTTACATAGCCTGTATATGACGTATCCTGACTACTGCCAAGCCTTGCACAGTATTTGCCTGTACCATCATTAGCCGCAGACATATCGCCGCCTTTAGGGACTGCAAATATTCCTGCACCCCAGTAAGCAGTATCGCGGACTGGCTCAAATACTTCAACTGGCGGGAACCCCGTAATATCCTTGACGAGCGAAACTAAAGCTCTACGGGTAGAATATTCACGGAACATTTCCAGCAGGATGCGCGCCCTATAGCTTTCGTCATTCTCGTTATATTTACGCTTAAGCTGTACTAGGTCCTCACCCCAACGGTCAAGATATTCACCGCTGGCTGATTTTAAGTAGATCTGCTTTTTGTAGCTGTCAATATCAGCTATAGCAGCATCACAGGCAGACGTCACCATTTTTGCGTAAAGCCATATGGCCCCGCCTTTAGTCTTTGCGCTATCGCCAAGCCAATTAAGGTATTGCATCATTCTTTTCAAGATACATTCACCTTCCCTGCTTTCAAAATAGCGTTTTCAGCTACTTCCACATCCGCTGCAGGAGCAGTCAGCTTCACATTTTCTACACCAGCAACATTCATTGCTGTCTGGATCAGCGCAGAAATATATAGTTTTTCCCCCATCTCCAATTGGTTAATATAATCTGTAAGAGCTTCTGCCACTGCATTTTTCACGATAATAGCATCATTACCAGGCAGCACATACACGGCCATAGTTACATTAACATCAACACGCTTTACTTTTTCGACAGTGAAATTGATGGTAAAGCCGCGATACTCGTCAACCTTCCTGCGAACTTCAGCCAGCAGTTCTTCTGAGGTGCCGCTGTCCAAATACACAGTAAACCAACCTTTAGACGGATGGTTTGGCTTTAAGGCAACACCTTTAACACCGTCAATGGTCTGTATAGCATACTTGATAGCGTCCTCAGTAGCACGACCAAGGCTCTGCAAATAAGGCTTTACACGAGCACGAAAAGCTTCGTCAGTCTCATCATCACTGCCGCCGTTCATAGTCACTACCTTAGCCCATTCTACGCCACTGATAGCAATACCGACCTGTACAAGCTTATCATCAGGTTCAAGATTACCTTTAGCGCCAATTTCGACTGCCTGCGCCCTGACTTCTACATTCTCGTGTCCAACAGGTATAGTGCCATCTTCTAATGTAATGAAGCGCGTTCCCTGCTTATCCTCAAAGGTCGTGCCCGCTGGAATACTGATGCCGATAGGACTTGCAGTATCCCTGCCTATAATAATTGTGCCAAAAGCCTTATTGCCCTTAATCCGGCCCATACCTAGGTCTCCAAGGCGCTTATCAAGCCATTCTCCAGTAGACGTTGATATGAAGAACATCTGAATAAATCTTGACAGATAATAATAGAGCTCCTCAATAGCGCTGGCTGCAGCTTCGGCCATAGTCCTGGTAACACTGCCTATATTAAAATCTGTGAGCTGACTGCCACTAAGGCTGTCAAACATCTTTTTGAGGATGTCAGCAAAATTCTTAATCATTGACTACCTCCGTATAAACTAAATTCTCAATGCCAGGCGTGCCCTTAATACGGTACTGTATTGTAAACTGCACCATACGCTCTCTTGGCATTGCCAAAGGAGTAACGCTGACAAGTTCCGTCCTCGGCTCCTGGTTGATACATTCCTGTATATCAGCCGTAGCAAGAGCTAGGAACTCATCACTCATCGGCTCAGATAGCTTGTCATAAATCCCGTTGCCATACTCTGGGTGCCGTATAAGTGTTCCTTTAGGGCAATGTAGCCGCATAATCAGGGCCTGCCTTACATTCTCTTTATCATTTATTGTCTGCATATCGCCATTCTGTATAAGTACCTCGCCTGCGCCTTCCTCATAAGAGGCTGTAATGGCAATATCAACGCCTAAACTTGCATTCATAAAATCACCCCACAATCACATCACTGCTGCCCTCAGCCATCGTATCACCGCAGGAAATAGCATCTCCGATTCGGCACTTTGGCTTGCCGTTGACAAACACAGTGCTGCTACCGCTTATGCTGGTACCGCTATGGGGAGAATGCACGTCACAAGCTCCGTGCACCTGCCAGGCATCACCTAACCGCACTGCCCCTCTACCATTTATTAGCACATTATCACTGCAACCTACAGCAGGTGTAGGCGGATAACAGTGCGGATGACCTGTACTCATATCACCTTTTCTTACTGCTCCAGGCATATAATCACTCCCAACAATTTTCGCGAATCTTAGCACCTGTTAGAATAAGCTCCCCAGCCGCATGCAGCTCCACGTTACCACCATTGGCAAAGCGCAAATAACTTCCAGACTCATGCAGCAGTAATAGCTCTGCGCTATCGGGCGGCTTATCGCTTTCTTCTGAATAGTTAAAACCTGTTATAATTCCGTCATTCAGGTCGCCATTCATAAAGCTCACAACTACTTCCTGCCCGATATGAGGCAAAGAAACCAAGCCCCAGCCCATACCAACATACAGAGAACTTATACGGATAAAATCTGTTTCTTCATCCAGTAATGGTATGTACGCCTTTGCCCTATAGTTTGTAGCATCAACAGCAGTAACAATACCTACTTGAGGAAAGTGCTTCTTGTCATCCATTGCCTATCCCCTCTCTTTCGTAAAGATTGTCCCTGTACTGTGCTGCATCAGGCTGCTGATTTGTACCTGAAAGAGAAATCCCATAACCGTTCATCGAAAAACTATGTCTTACCTCAGTAAGATAATAGCTCCCATCGAAGCGGCCGCAGCCCTCTATGTTTACAAGGTTTTCTGCACCTATTGTAGCAATGCCCTCAGTTTCCAAGCCGCTAAACGTAACTACAGCATTATCCAGCTTTCTCAGCAACGCTTCTGCAGTTTTCTGCGCCAGCTCCGTTGTAAGAGCCTTGGAGTCATAAACAATACGCTCCTTGACTCCATACTTTTTAATCAGATCATCATTGGCGGCAGATGCCTGTACAAGTTGCTTCTTTCGGCCGAAGAAATGTCTTACTGTTACCTTGTTAATGATTTCAAGCATACTATCATCAAACGTCACTCTTAGAATATTGCTTGACTGCCCCTTCTTATAGAAAAAGGTGCAGGCGGCCTTTTCGTTGCCTTCCTCATCTTTCTCAGGTTCCTGTCTTGCACCGAAATAAAGCTCCTTATCCTTAGTCACATAGCAGGTATAGCCTTCTCTGTCAGCCAAGGTCTGCAAGATTTGCCACTCAGTCTTATCCTTGTACATATCCTTCTCTACAATTACTGTAGTAGGAGTTACTACAGCCGTCAGCCCGTGTCGCTCTGCCAAAAGCTGAGCAATCTGACTTGCTGTCCGCTCTGCAAACTGTAGATTAAATTCATTGTCCAAGAACAGAGCTGCATAATCACGGCCAATGATTCCCACAACATCACGAGCTCCGAAGGACGGCCTTATGCCATCAATCTTACCTGTAAAGATGTGTGTAAGCTCAGCTTTGGTCCATGCTTTCTGATTTTTCACGTAGCCAAGATAAATTTTAACATCCATCTCTTTGCGTATATAATCACTGAGCAGTTTTGTGTTATTCAGCGTAAGCTCAAAGCTATCTGCGCCGCTGAACATCGTATCGGTAACAGTCAAGCTGATTACATCCTGCCAGTTTACCGCTACAGCATTACCGCCTTCTCTTGGCGTAAGCTCTATATAACACCTCGGATATTTCATAGACTAGGAACACCACCATTCACAGTGTCAACAACCGTTTTCAAATCCTGCATGGCATCTATGCTGGCAGGCATAAGCAGTGATTTTACCTCATCAGGTACAATGGCACTGTCAAGATTGTTTAATGCTGCAATGTACTGCCAATCATCAACATTACCGCTTACACCTTGCGCAAGGCTCCGCAGGTCCTCTCCCTGAACAAAAGGAACAGCCACAGTTGCCACAGCAGCAAAACCACTAGCCAATCCTCCGCTAAGAGCATTAGAAATAGCCTTGCGATTTTTTACTAAGCTGCTAACAGTGTAGGTAAGTGATGTAGAGCTATCATCGGTACGAATAAGGCTTATTTCATACCGCACTACATCATCCCTATACCATTCGTACTTAAAGCTTTCCAGAACAACCTTAGTTGTTATAGGGCCAGCGATAAATGTGACCGGCTCACCCTTATCCTTTAGCTTTTCTAGTGCCAGTGCTTTAGCATAAGCACCCAAGCCATCAATAATACCGTTAAAGGAGCAGGTACATTCGCCCTGCCCCATATCCTGATATATTGGCTTGTAGCCAGGAATATCAAACCTTGCAACAGAGCGGGAAGTTTCAAAGCTTATTTTCTTTTCTGGTGGTCTTAAGGCAATGCCACCAATTACCATAACAGCCATGATTATTACCCCCTTGCTACGATGTATTTGTTGGGCAGAGATTCAGAAACATATGCGGCTGCAGCTGCAGGAGAATCCACAGTAACATTATTGGTCTGATTAATGGTGCTGGTATTAGTGGTGCCATTACCATTAGGCAGTACCTTTGTGTTGCTTCCCACAGCATTGCCAAGAATACTGATGCCTTTTCCCGCCACCCATTTCAGGCTCTCTACTATAGGCTTAAGAATGGCCCAGATGTTTTCAAGAATCGGAATCGCAATGCCGCCAATAGTTTCAAAGATTTTCCCCATAGCTGTTAGGAAGTTATTTACACCTTCCAATGCAACAATAAGTACATCTTTGATAACACCAGCTATATCACTAATCAGCGGCCATGCAGTGTTAAACAACTGCCAAAAGATGCCTATCAGAGTTATAACAGTGCTAATTATCGGCTCAACAGCGGCCGCAATCTGTAAAAATCCTTGCCAGATAATAGGCAGGTTAACTACTGCCCATGCACTGACTTGGTCAAATGTCGGCCTAATCTGTGCTGCTATGCTACGGAAAAACTCTAGCGCCCCACCGCCTTCAGTAAATTTATTAATCACCTCAGCGATAGCTACGCCCCAACTAGCAAAAACAGGTCCAACGCTCTGTGCAACCGGTATAAGCGCTCTAAGTGTAGGCGCTAATGATTGCAGAACAGCAAAGCCTGCGTCCTGCATACCGCTTTGAAGTGAGCCTGTAATAGTACTCAACATGCCTTTGCTGCTTCCAGCAAGCTTAGCCGCGCCGCCAGCATATACGCCCTGCAGAGTTCTACCCTTGGCATCTTTCATAGCAAGCATATCGCCTCCTGCGGCCTTAAAATCATCAGCGCTAATCTTGAAACCGAATTCCTTTAAACGCTCCATTTCGCCTACATTGGCATCTGCCAAAGCTTCCATAGCATCAGAAATAGTTTTGCCAGGATTGAGTGCAGCCATATCCTCAGCAAGTTTTACCATTTCCATGGCCTTTTTAGTATCGCCATCGGCAATCTGTACTGCTCCGGTACCTGCGGCAACAACCTCAGTAGAACTAAAAGGCGTCATCTCTGCGTTTCTACGCAGGTCCTTAAGGTACTGAGCGCTTACTGCATCCACAGTACTCTTATCCATCCCAGCATTCGATACACCAATAAAATGCTTCATACTGATCTGCTGCTGTTCCAGGTCACTGCCCATACTAAGAGCAGCGCCAACGCCTTCAAGAGCCTTGCCCGCAACGTATAGAAGCCCCATAGTACCAGCAAGCGATTTAATGCTACTACCTGCACTTTGTGCCCCTTCTCTTATTTTCCCCATCTGCTGCGCTACTCTTTCAGCAGGCTTGGTGGAAATGTTGATGGGGATTTTTCTTTTTACTGTCTGCACAAGTTTTTGCAGCTGCTTTTTTACGGCATTGATGCTTGCAGTCGCCTTGACGCTTACTGGCATATTCTTAAGAATAGCCCCTGCCTTCTTCATTGCGTTCATTTCTTTAATGGCCTTACGGACGCCAGGCATCATCTGATTTACGCAGCGTACAACAACCTGTACTACTCGATTATTCATATTTTCACCTCTCTTGCTGAGCAGCTTCTTCATCTAGGAGCCAAGACAAGGCTTCAAACAAAGCCTCCTGCTCCGTCTCATCCAGCTGCACCCATTCGCTATAGGTTACAGCCCTGCCATATCGGCTTAGTTGGATGAACTTTGCAAGCTGCAGTTCTCTAGCAAAAAACGAGCCTTCTCCTTAATCTCATCCTTGCGCTCATCAGTAACAGCAAACATTTCATCAAACAAGGAATAATAGTAATCCCAGTCCAGGCCGTCCATATTCTCAAAAGTTGCCTGATAGTCAGGGCTTGCAGGCTTGCCGTCAATCTCAGTAATACATTTCGCGGCGATGAACTGCTGCACAAGAACAAGGTCATTCAGTCTGTCCACGTTCATTTTTGCTTTTTTGGTTACTAAAATCTTATCCATACCGATAGGGCGGCGAAACTTAATCACTGCACCACTAGGCAGCTCCAAAGGACCGTAATAAATCTTTTCCATAGTTACCTCCATAAAAAGAAAGGGCAGATAATCTGCCCTAGTGTTATGCTTGGGAAATACCCTCGGCCTTAAAGCTCAGCTCAGAAGAAACAACATCCTTTCCTGCAGTAGAGCTCAAAGCCCATTCATTAATCACAGCCTGCTCCACGCGGATTTTACCATTATAGCCTTTGCTGCTGTTTTTCAAGGTCATCATAATAGTAAAGCGCGGACTTGCCACAATGGCATCGCCACGTCGTAAAGAGCTTTGACCATAAATACGGTTAATAGCGTCCACATACAGGCAACCGCGTTTCAGCTTGCCTTCAATGGTGATCTGACCATCAAGAAGCATAGCAATACGTTCGCCCAGCTCGAGATACTCTTCAGTATCGTTGGTAATAGTAACACTTGCTTCCTGAAATTCGCCTACCAGCTCAGGGCCGTTGGTGCCGATGACGGACACTTTAACGTCATAGCCTTGTAAAGGTTGTTTTGCCATGTTAGCACCTCCTATTCCTCAACGCTCAGCAGGCGCTGGAATTTGCCAATAATAAAGTCAGCTGCATAAAGCGGTAGCCATCTGATTTGTGCAGTAAGAATGCGTGCAGCCACATTTTCAGGCGGATTAGTCTGCTCATTACACAAAGTAGCAGCATAATTTCTGATAAAGCCTAAATTCTTCTGCACCTGCAGATACGCATCAATCTGTGCCGCGATATTATCCCACAACGGCTCTGCGTGCGACTCACTGATGGCCCACTGCAGGCTGTTGTAGATCTCCATATTCATTTTATCCTGCTGGCGGCGGATGTTAGTTTGAGACCATGCGCTATCGCTGGACAAATTCAAGCCGTTGCGGATGCGGAAACCTCTATTGGGCACCAAGGTAATAGGGCTGATACGCGCCAGAGTAAGAGTTTTTACCTGCGCATAGGTAAAATCAATCTGTGTGGACAAAAGGCCCTTAACCTGCTTGTTAGACGGAGACTGATGAGGATTAAGGGTAGACAAAACGCCAGCGTAAAAGCCGTCGGGCGCAATGTATTCGCCATGCAAATCCTCAAATTCCACCCAAGGATAAACCATAATGCCACGTGCGCTGTCCAAAGTCTTAGTCTGACCAATAGCACTGTCAGCTGACAGATTAGGAGCACTGTTAATCACTGCAACACGCAGACCTTCCTCAATATCGCAGTTTTCGCAGAAGCTAATCATTGCGCTTTGAATAGTCTCAGAATGCTGCTGAGCACACACTACAATGCCTACTTGGATAGGCTCCAAAGCTTTTAAGCCAGTTCTTGCGCCAGAAGCACTGTCAATGGTGCCTACATAATCAGCATCTTGGATTTCTGCGCCATCAGCACCCGTAGACAAGGTTACAGAGCCTTTATCAGGTACGCCGCTGCCATTCTCACCTTTTACAATGGTCACATAAGTAGGATTGATGTCCTTTACTGTGTCCAAAGTAAGGTTTCTGAATTTTTCAATGCTGGTGCGGAAAGTTACAGTCAAATCAAAAGTGCTGCTGTCAGTGTTAGGTGCAACATCAACCTTGATTTCATTACCCCATACGCCTTCATTGATAGCTGTAATTGTAAGTAAAGTCTCCTCGCTTTTAGTAATACTGGCAGTAGCTTTTACAGCGCCTTTACCAGCAATACGTACAATCTTTAAGTCATTTGCACCTTGACGCAGCGCAGTGACAGCGGAAAGGTAACCGGTAAGACCTTTCACATAAGAGCCAAAGGTTTTTACTAGCTGTTCCTCATCACCAATGGTGGTAACTACATTTACCGGGCCACGCTCAAAAGTGCCTACAAGGCCAATGCCTGCAAGGGATAATTGGTCAGTAGGACGCACGCCTACATCACTTTCGTCAATCATGACGGAAGGTACAATAAATTCTTGAGCCATGCTTACCTCCTATTTATAATCTGAATCTAGTTTAATCTTTGCTACAGTCGGCGTTTTTCTCGGTCTGTAGCGGTCTACAAATTTGTTTATTTCCAAAAACACAACGGCGCCTGCAGCTTCATCTCTTTGGAACGTCGTCTGATACTGAATGCCGCTGACAAAGCTGGCTGATACTGCACCATTCAAGGTTTCGTTCTCAGTAAGCGCATAACGTATGTTCTCTGCCAGCAAAACGGCTAATCCGATATCCTTGGAATCAGCCGGCAAAGAAACGTAAATGTTATAAACTGCTGTCATGGAATCCTGAGCGCCATCATATTCAGAAAAACTGCACTTATAGCAGCCTGCACTAACAGCTACCTTTTTGCCAGGCTTGGTGCCTTCCTGCGCATTCCATTCCTGCACATACTCTTTAAGCACCTCATCACCTTTCAGTAACTCTATGATAGCCTTGGTAATATCGTCCATTACGCCCTCCATAAATCTATGCAGTAGATGCCGTTATTAGAACCGCCCTGCTGTCCTGTAAAGTCTTCAGTGCTTACTACCTTAAGCAACTCTTTGAGCTGGTCCCTATACGCCCTAAGCTTTACAACGTAGATATCCTCATCACTATAACCTTCATGACTGATAGGGTCACGTCCGATATAGTCAAGACAGCAGGAAATATAGCCGTTAAGTAGACCAATGCGCTTTGCTGCATATGTAAGCGGGCTACAAATCTTGTCCGCTGTTACTCCATGCCTTGCAGCAATAAGCTTGATGAATTCATTTGCAGCATCTACATGCAAAGGGCCGATAATCAGCACCTCATCCGTAAAATCTTCTTTTACAAGCATCACAATCCCGCCTTCCTCAGAGCTTCCTCTACGCTTTTGCTTAAAACTTCCTGTACATGTTTTTCCTGTGCCGTGGCAGCTTCATACAGGAACTGGTCAGGAGCAGTGCCTGGATGGTTAACACTCTTAGCGAATCTAAATCCATCACCAGCCGCCCAACGCAAGGACCTTTTTTTCTTAATCCTTATCTTGTGCCGCCTAGTTCCCTCATGAACATATTGAGCATATGGGACACTAGGGTTTAGCATTACCGTACCCACGTTGCCCTCAACCTTAGTAACTATGCCCTCCCGCTCCAAAATTCCAGAACGGGAAGTATAGTTATGATGGTCGCTTGCGTATTCCTGAATATCTCTTACGGCAATTTTTAAGCCCGACCTCAGCTGCTTGATAGTTTCCTCTGGGAATTCCTCAAAGGCTTTTACCAGCTTGCCAAAATCAGGCTCTATTTTAATTTCCATTTTCAGGCAGTCTTGTGCACGTAAATTGCACCTTTCTTATTGTTCAGCACAAACGCATCGTAGTAGACGCGGCCTTCTACTAACCAGCCATTGATACCGGGCGGATTATCATGTACCTTATATTCAGCCAATTTAATCGGGGAGCAACAAGCAGAAGGATTGGTGATGATAAACGCAGTATTTTCAGGCATCCAGCTTGCAGGTACTACGATAATAGGCACGCCGTCAATCATACCAACTTGACCTTTGACAAGCATATCCTGTGCCAGGTCAGAAGCTTTGATAAAGGTTTCATCCTGCTTGATAAGCTTGTAGTAGCTAGAAGCTACATATGCAACACGACCGCCAGCAGGTGCCAGTTCGTCAGTCAGTTTTTCCATACCATCTAAAAAAACGGAATAAGCGTTGGTCTTAGTTACAGCAGCAGTTGCAGTACCCTTGGCACCAGCAGCAATTTGCGCTAAGCGATAAATATCGATTTCAGGAATAACCACTTCGTCAATCTGACGTTGCAGAGCTTTGCCTGCCTCTTTAATCATCATCTGGTCTTCATAGTTGCCTCTGTCGATGGTAAAAGTAAAGGCACGGTCTTTAGTAAGCTTCAGCTCTTGTACGGTATCGTCCAACTCTTCAGGAGTGCCGTAACGATTAGCTCCAGTACGAGTATAGTTGCCCATTGCAACAGTAGGAATAGAGTATACCTTTACGGTTTGCACGCCAGTAAAGTCATAATCGTTATTGATTGCCGGTGCAGTAATAGCACCTTTTTTGAAGCGCTCATCAATCTTTGCGCTATATTTCTCAGCATAGTTAATAGCCATAGTAATTTACCTCTCTTTCAAATATCAACTATTAAATCCAGTAAGGAACGGGTCATCACTGCCACCTGCAGCGCCGCCCAGAGCACCAGAGCCGCCTTGAACATTTGCCTTTACTGCCCAGGTATTTTCAGTAAGCCAAGCTTTTACGCCGTCCTCTACGCTGACATCAGTGTCGCCATTTTTATACATAAGGCTTTCATCGTCACCGACAACAAGACGATCAGCAATCAGCTTTGCCATATCCTTGGGAGCTGCTGCATTACCTTTGGTAAGAGCGTCTACAAGGGCACTGGTTTTCATAGCGTCAATGCGTTTAATTTTCTCAGCTTCTTTTTCTTTAGTCATATCAGCAAGCTGCTTAGTAAAATGTTCAACCTTTTTATTAAGGTCTGCCATAGCCCTAGCAACCTCCTCTGGCTTCTTACCGGACTGAGCGAAGCTATCTAAAGTAGATTTAAGGCCTTTAGCCTTCTCGACCACATCGTCACCATCCTCAAGGCCTAAGCTCTCCAGCAACTCTTTCACCTTAGCAACAGCCTTATCACCATTCTGACGATGGCTTTTAGCTTCATTGTTCAGGCGATTGGTTTCAGCCTTGATTGCAGTAATCATTTCTGCGCCGTTCTCTAATTTTTCAAGCTTCTCGAATACTTCTTTTAAATCCATTTCAAATACCTCCGTACTTTGGCTCTCCAGCCTGCTTATGTGGTCTCCACCACGGTTTGCGCCCTCTCCAGGGCATATAAAAAGCACTCACATAAATGCAAGTGCTTAATTAAAAATGATGTTTAGTTCTAATGTCATAACAATAGGCTAATGCAAAGCATACAACTAACAGGCCAATAACGATACAAGTTGGTGCGAATACCCATAACCATGACCAATCAAGATAACCAAAAGCTTTGCCTAAAATAAAGGCAGTCTGCGTGATGATATATACTACATTCATGCTATTCCTCCAATAAAAAAGCAGACTCTGAGTTTTCACTCAAAATCTGCTTGTCTGTTGTTCAATCTTTTTACTAATAAATCTCTATGTACTCGCTGATTTCATTTAATGATTTTCCATCAAAAATTTTATCATTCATAAGTTCGTCAATATCGTCATAATGTTTCTCTACATCTTTATAGCAAACATCAAAACTATTCTGAGAATACGGCATTACCAAACCATCTACGCCATTATACCCAAACTGCACATCATATGTTAAAGATAAAATTTCATTTTTCACTTGTTCTTTGTTCAAGAAAATCACCTGCTTTCTTACGCTCATCCTCTGTAAGCTCTCGACCTTTACCTCTAAAAAGTACACCATTCACATATTTGTAATCATGTGCATGTTCGCCATGTTTTCCAAAAGGATGCGCTTTAGGCTGTCCATGGTCATTATTAGTTATCTGTAGGTACTGCCTGCCGTTAGCATCATAATAGTTCCTATCAATACCACCATTACTATTAACCCTTTCAGTAATAGCATATGGCTCTTCTGTTAAAGAAACTTTCTGTACTCTAATTATACCATTATCTTTATTAGCTGGCAATTTCTCATCAGCATGAAGCTGTAGCAGGATTTCAAATAGCCTGCTTTCCTGCTTGCCAATTCCTTGCCAGCCTCGCAGGTAGTCCTGCCAGCTTTCACCAGACTTCCAAGCCTTTGCGCCATTTATGCCCATCAGCTGCATTCGCTGATTATCAGACAACTTTTCAAGATAATCATTGACTGCGCCCTCGATGTTCTCTTTGGCTTTTTTACCGTCTAAGTCTGCAGCATAAATCTTTACAAGCTTACACATGCAGTGCGGATGGGCTGGCAGCTTAGGCAATTTGTCTTTAGGATAAATGCCAGGCCCTAAGCCATACATATCCGCCTTGGCGTACATATCGCAGATGTCGAAGACAGGATGCCTTGTACCGGTCTTCCATTTTACTGCCACAACATCGTCATCAGCTTCAATATCGGCTAAAAAGCCATCAGCATAGGCCCTAGCCATCTCTGTTCTTGCAATACGCTCTGCCACATAACGGCTTTTCTCCTGTACCGCTACCCAGCAGGCCTTTTGCAGTGCCTCATCAGAGCCTGTAAGAGCTTGCTGTACAAGCTGATTATATGCAGCCTTAAGGCTTTTTGTTAGCGCTCCATTACGTGCAAGGCGGTTGATGTTATTCATAGCTTGACGAGCCGCACGCAGATGCTCAGGTGAACCTGCTGTAGCATGGCGTACAAGCCTAAGATAGTTTGGTATATCCTGCTCTCTTACAACGGTCTTGCCACTATTGTAGCCGTCATAAAGCTCACGTGCTGCATTAGTCCAGCTTGCATTAAGGTTAAGCTGTGTGCGGATAGTGTCCACAATAACTTCACGCATCTGCTTTGAAGCACCGTGTAGCCTCTTGCTGAGCGTCATTCCATCGCTTGCCCAAGGCCGTTCCAATGCAGTCGCCATCTTAGCATAAGTTGCCGCCGTCAGTACCTTAGGAACAATTCCATAGCCATAAGCAGCAGCTTCTACAAGAGAATCTATTAGTCCTGGTAATTGGAATAGCTCTGGGTACTTACGTTCCAAAGCTTTTACAGCTACGTCTACCTTCTTCCCACCCTCCACCAGCTTATACAGCTCTTTGATAGCTTTTTCTGCTACAGCCTGCCACTCTTTATTGAAGCGGGCAATAATGGCATTTAAAGCCTTTTCGTTACGGTTCATCTACTTCATCCTCTATGTTGCTGTGCGCCATGGCAAGCTTGTCTTGCTCCTGCTGTTTGGAATACGCCTGCACAAGCTCGTCAAAGTGATCGTCATCCAGCTCAGGAAGATAGCTAGTAAGCACCTTCTTGAATACTTCCAGATTAAATTCATCACCAAAGGCCATACCTTTAGCAACCTCAGCATTAGCAAGCTCTGTCTCAACATCAGCAATGGAATAATCATTGGGATAGTTGCAGGTATATTCAAAATCAGCGCCTGTCCAGCGCTTGAACAACAGCGCAAGGCGCTTTTCTGCACGCTCTACCATATCAGCAAAGTCAGCAAGAATCTGATTTGTCTGTTGATAATCCCAAGCCTTGGCAGTACCAGATGCCTGCACCCTTACGCCCGTAACATTGACAACATCAGCCATTCTATAGCATTCCTGCTGCAGGCGCTCAATGTTAGCTGCCAAAATAGTAGCAGGGTCAGCCGCAGGAGCAATGAATTTAGGCTCGTGAGTAGCATCGGACGGGTAGCCTAAAGCATTAGATGTGCCAATTGTTAAATCGCCCTGGTCATTAGACGGATACACCAATATAGAAAATGTCTGATTGACAAGAATATCACTGAGCCAAGAGCTCATATTATAGATAGCAAGGTTTGTCTTGGCGATGGAAATAAAATCAGACGGCGGCAGCGCGTCAAAGTTGTCATGCTCTTTGGAGAACAGCGGAACAACTGGAACAACACCAAGATTCCAGGTGCCACTTTTTTCGCCCTTGCTGTCTTTAAGAGACCAGCCTTCGGGCGTCAGTGTCCTAGTGGCAAACTGCTGCTCTGAATACTGATCAGGCTCTTTATAGACAAACTTGGTAATCCTGCCAAACTTATCCAAGCCAATCTCGTCCACCTGCACAGGCGACACAACAAAAGCATAAGGCAGCTTATTTCTGTCCTTGCTTAAGCTGTAAATAGTGCTGATTTCATTTTCGATATTGTCGGGCATATCCATAACAATAAAAGCCACGCCGTTAAGCTTAGACTCTATTGCCGCCCTGCGCATTAAGTCCTTGATATGCGTGCCCGTAAAATCAACATCATTCATGAACACTTCCCAAACCGAGGCGCCTGTGCCTTCGTAATCTCGAATAGCAAGGGCCTTGAAAATGGGAGTGACGTGCGCATCAACACAAGGCTTTAAATAGTTCAGGTAATAGGCAATCCTGCGGCGCTGCTCATACTTTTCTACTGACTCCCTAAAATGCCGCATCAGTCTTGAGCCATCCAAAAAGCCACCAGCGCCAGTATAGGCATCCCTCAGCAGCATATATTCTTCTTTTCTATCGTTCTTCATTAGTCGTCCCCCTAGTAGTTAACTCTTCCCGGTGTAAGCTTGGTATTATGTTCTTCCATACCATAGCGCATTGCGTCCATCAAGTGGTTATTTGCGTCCTCTGGCTTGTTTGTAGGCTTATCCATCTTGTCCTTTTCCCAGCTGTAGCAGCTTATCTCCGTAAGGAAGTTAACACAGCGTGGGTGGATGATGATGTGATAGTCCTGTATCTTTTGGATGCCGTTGTTGATACTGTCCTTGCCCTTGTTGGCGGACTTAATCCTGCGTAGGCCAAACTCCTTAAGCTCTACGATGCTTTTAGGTTCGGCGCTATCAGCAATGATTTTTTCTTTGGCATAGCCCATTCTGCTTACTTCATCAAAAATCATTCTGTTTGTCAGTGCTTTTTTATAAAGCTCATCAAACACCCAGATTGTTTTCTCTTTATGACTTACAAGACCGCAAAATAGAGCGGTCGGGTCGTTGGTATAGCCAAAATCAAGGCCGAAAATAGATTCCACGCCTGGCACTGCTGATACAGCTTGCACGCTAAAAGGCTTTTCCTCCCAGTTCTCATAGATAAGTCCCTCAGCAACACCCCAGGCGCCTTCTCCTGCGACTTTATAACGTCTTGGATTGTTGATACGCATACGCTCAAAATTACGCCTGTCAGCCTCATCCAGCCACTCATTACACTTGTAGTTCGTTGTCATGGCAAGGATGTCAGGGTCACTGTAATCAAAGAATTTCTTCTTTAGCCAATGCCGTTCGCTCCATGGGTTAAATGTGATGGTAATCTGCTTAAACAGTCCTTCTGGAACCTCGCCACGAATAGACTCGTCAAGCATATCAAAGTCAGTTTCGCTGGTAATCTCGTAGCACTCTTCCAGCCACAGCCAGCACAAGCAGCCTTTATCTACTGCTATGGATGTAACCTTAAGTGGATCATCAAGCCCTCGAAAATATATCTTCTGTCCAGTCGGCAAATAAGTTATTTCCAAAGGCGATTCCTTGCATAAAAAATAGGCGTCTACACCTATTCGATGTATCGCCCATTTAAGCTGTGCAAAGCAGCTGTCCTTTAATGTACGGAATGTCTTACGCACTACCAGCAGATTAGACTGTGGGTATTTTATAAGATTTACTATATACCATAACGCCGTTGTGGCTGATTTTTTGGAAGCACGGCTGCCTTTTACTACCCTGTACCTGCCTCGGAATTTCCAAAAACGATTATAACCGCCGCCGATGAGCTGCTTAAGGCTCATTTGCTTGCTAGTCGTCATCGCCCAGGTCCTCCACGATTGTTACCGGCACAGAACCAGCGACATTCACATTGTCGCTGAAAAGACTGTACCGCTTGCCTAGGAGCTCAGCCGCCTTAGTGCGTTCTTTTTCGCTTGGCGGTTTCTCCATAATGCGTGCAGCACTGCAGCCATCACCAATGCCTTCGACAACTATCTCATACGATATAGACTCACAGCGCAAAACAGATGTCAGGTATTCCATGACTTCTTTAGCATCTGCGATTTTTTCAGAGCTGATTTTATTAAGTCGTTCTTCAATATAATTTTTAATCTCAGCATTTCTCAGCAATTTATTTGCACAAGAGCTAGCAACATTATCGTTTTTAACATTAGAATAAACTGTCTTATACGCTCTTGTACCATTCATATCAATCAGATATTCATCACAAAAAAGCTTCTGCTTTTCAGTCATAACCTTTTCACCTGCCTTCCACAACAGAATAGAAAAGCCGCTGACCAGTTAAGGCCAACGGCTATCGTTGTTTAGTTCTCATCGCTCTATTTTATCAACATTTATATTATACTGACTGCTATCCATGACTTTCCTTGACTTATCCGTTTCAGACTCGTTTGCAATATTGGTAAGTATTCTCAGCATAACCTGTAAAATTCTAAATGTTGATGTTAAGAACAATGTTGCTATAAACACCCAAAACAAAAATAAATACCAAAATGGGCTATCTGGTTTATCTGCTACCGCACTGTATCCTACAGAATAAATTGCTACTATAAGCCCAGATATTACTGCAATATTAATGTAACTGGTTAATAAATTCATACCGTTAAATTGCCGTATTTTCTTCATTACTGTTTTATCTACTGAAGTAATTAATATTGATATCATAGTCGCTAAGAAGCCTATAATAATCGAGCTCATATTTACATACGAGTTAAGTACATCATGAAATCTAGGGATATCAAAACTAGTAATTTTATACATTGCGCAATAAATAACAGAGCAAAAACTAAATATGACTGGATACAATTTTTCGATAAACCTTGGCATTTTAATCATCCTTTTAGATAATCACATTTTAAACTTGTTCAATTTTTTAAAATAGCACTGTTCTATAGCGTCAAATGCTCGTAAATGTGTTATTGGATTTTGTTTTGAAAATTCTAATTTAACAAAGTCATGTTCTCTTTCATTTATAAGATCATACAATTTAGCTTTTTCGCTTTTATTGGATTTTGCTGATAATTTCAGACAAGTTACACTAGAATTCAACACCAGATGCTTGAGCTTATTGATCAAGGCATCAAAGCTCATGCTTTGCTCTCTTTTTCCAGCTTTTCCCACCGATAATTTAAAACTAATTGTTGGTGCATTTAATTCATTACTATCATCCAATATTCCCAAAAGCGAAGGTTTATTTGAATCAGAATGATTATTTATCATTGATATCTGGACACTTCTATAAATCATATCTGAAGTGAACTGTTCTAATGCTTGTTTGCTCATCAAAGGACGTAATTCTATTTCAGACCCCGACATCATTCTTGTTAGAACTTTGGCTATACCAGAAGGGGATAAGCCTTCCCGTTTTCTCAATACCGCCATAATACAAGTTTGAGAATCGTACAATGCTGAAATATCCTCACTTAATAAATCTCCATCTTCAACATTTATAGGATTATATTCTCCAGATTTGGTTGCGACACCTGGAACTGAAGAACTACGTTCCTTTAGTATTTCTAATTCCCAATAGCAATATTGAGAGCCATCTGAATTCTTAATTTTAAAATGTTCCTTGCTTTTAATTATCTGAAATCTGATAATCTCGCCACTATTTGTTTTTGAAACTCGTTCAGCAACGTCAATGTTCGCTAATCTTCTAAAAAAATCACTAAGATCCAACAGTTGCTCCACAATATGTTCATTACCAAATTCATCCTTCTGTGAACTCAGATTAATAACATGATAATAATCAATTCTTAAATTTTGGACTTTCAACACACAACACCTCAAATTTCAGTAATAACGTGTAAATTCGACATTATAATACAAAATCCTGCTCGTTTTTCGCGAACAGGACATTGTATAGTGCGTGTGTTGTTTTAGCGTAGAAATTGTGTAATTTCTACATCTTAATTATATAATCTTTAAATACCAGCATTCAACTGTGCTCACTGTCATTTACTGCCATTCTTTTAATAATTTCATCAAGACCTTCATTATAGAATCGGAATACGGTACGTTCACCAAAAGATACATCATCAATAATCTTGCTCCACTTCTCGTTTAAAAGATAACGCTTGTGTAATATCAACTTAGGATAATAATCGTCAAGCAAATCAAGATATCCTCGTATCTCGTTTTCTACCTGAATTAAGCGAACATTATCCTGCTGTATTTTTCCCTCCAATGCAATCTTTTTTATAACAGCAGTTTCCACCTTACTAGAATTGTTGCTAGCACCACCAGGTGCCAAGCTGTATGTAGGAGTAGTACGCTCTGCAAGCTCCTCCAATGTTTTCAATTCTTTAAGGTTGCTATCAATTAATAGGCATATAGCCTTGTGTTGTCGAAGCCTATATTTGAGTTCTTCTTTGGTCGTAGTAACCACCTCCTATTTAATAATTATTTAATAAAAATCACATTCAAAAATTTAAAATGCGTTTTATTATAATAATCGTAAAAATTTGCGCGTGATTTTGCGTGTAATTTCTCACGATTTTCTCGCGATTAAACCTAGGCTTTATCGGCCTTGCTGGATTTTTCTCGGAATAATTCTCACGATTTATTCCTGTTCCTTGATTCTCAATGTGGCTTCCATCATTCCGAATGTGCTATCTTCTTTGTATGTGTATTCTTCGGCAAATTCCCCTTCTCTAAAAGGACGATATAAAATCCACATATCATCACGTTTCCAAGTTACGGAAACAAGCTTTTGTTTAGGCGGTAATACGATATTTGCAGTACCACCAACCTTCTTTGCCACCACACTGCCGCTAGATTTAACATCGTCGTTAGGGTTTTGACCACATCCGCACAACAGTAAAGCAAGTACTGATAAAATAATCAACATAATATTTTTCATTCTTTCTCTGCCTCCAATCTCTCAGCCCAACGTTGCATTTTCTGCTCTGCTATCATATTGACCTTTCCGCTATGCTTCTTTAACAAGCCTGTAACATTAATGCAATTCTGCACATCAGCCAGCTCTTCAAGCACTTTAGCTTCCGCTTCTTCATCGCTTATAGGTGTCGGGTTACCGCTTAGGCCTTTCGCTCTAATCAGTTTCAACGCTGCTTGTGAAAGCTCCGCTGCTTCTTCTGCAAGAGCTTCTAGCAAGGCTCTACTGTCAAGTTTGTTTCTAACTATTTCAAGGTTCTTAAGATACTCTTTGCTGTACATTCTCATACACCCTCCTTTAGTGTCTTGGGATAATCCCGCGTTCTAACTTAGCCTGCCTTACTTTCTCGTCCCAATCATATTTTAATTTCTTCCAGGTGTAGAATTTTTCGCATGCGTCGTGACATCCGACAGCTCTATCCTTACAGTTAAGGCAAGGCGATTTAGGTTTACCGTGCATCAGTCTTCACCGCCTTCAATTTCCTCGGCCAAGCTAGATTCATTTTGCTTTGCCCAATGCATATAAAGCATAATCACGCTGTATACCGCAATATCCTGCAAAGATTCCTCCACCTTAGGGGTATCAATATTCTGGCCTTGGCCATATACCTGTGCAATGTGCTTGCGGCAGTATGCTTTGGCCTCTTCAAACATAGCTGCGTAATCGGCTTCTCCGTGCATTTTTGCACCGGTGCGGAAGTTAGCAAGCGGGTCATGCTCGCCATACTGAGCATTCTTTTTCTCAAAAAGCTCTGCCAGCTCGTCAAATTTTTCCAGGACAAATCCGACGAAAAACTCCTTATCTACTTGTTGCATATTTTCCACGCCTTCCTTTCCCTGCACTGCCAACCGTTAGCACGTTGCTCTTTCACAGGATAAATCGGATAACGCTTTCTGATTTTAGGCTTCTTTGCCGATTTCAGCGCCTTGTTAAACATCTCCAGGGCGTCAAGAATAGCTTTATCATATTTGCTTTTCTCTTTGTCTTTACGAATAAGTTCAGCAAAGTGTTTCAATTCTTGTTCTGTTGCTTTATCAGTATCTTTCATTTTTTCTCCCTCCTGCTCAGCCATTCCACAAGCAAATTATCAAATTCCTTGCAGATTGCCTTTTCTTCCTCAGTAAATGTTTTGGTACAGAATTTATTATTGTACTTATCCAGCAAATCAATAATTGTTTGTAATCTAGTACTTTTCTTCTGAAGCTTGCCAAAGTCAAACATCAGGCTTAAAGCGATTGCTTGATGCAGCATACCAATTGCATCTGCTGCCATACTGGTTGCCATATGTCTTGCTTCTACAACATTTAAATTATTAGCCTTGATAAGTTCTCTATTTTTCCTGCGCCGTTCAGCTCTGTTCATAATTACTCTCCTAACCGAATACCGGTCTCAAATCTTTCAAAGTTTTGATAAGCCACGGAGCATATTTCTTCAGCTCCGTACGTTCAGCTTCATATTCTGATATGTGCCGCCATGAGGTATATTTATTTTTGCCTATTACAGGCTGAAGCTTATAACCCCATCTTGCATCAGGAACCAATACTGTACCGTGCCCTCTGAAATAGTAGAGAATGCTATACATAGCTTCATCGTGACTAGCAGCCATGCCTAAAAGTGCAAGCCACAAATCAGAGTCTTTTGGTAAGTCGTCTTTACGAGGATCCTCAATTACCTGTCCGAATGCCCACATAATAATATTCCCTCCAGAGCATGTACCGTCATCTTAGCGTAATCATCGTCCCACTCTATGATTTTTAATGCTTCCTCTACTGAGTAAGCTACGCCGCCAATCGCTCCTGTTTTAATCATTGCAAGCAAAAACTGTACCTGCTCCTTGGTAGGTTTTCTTGGGTGCAGCTTCGTCTCAATATAAAAAGCACGTCCGCCCTTTTTCGTTCCACACAAATCTGAATACCCCTTGGGGAGACCGGTGTCAAACCATCTGCCATCACGCATCCGCACCTTTCCCACATTGGTGCGGAAAATTTTGTGGCCCTTGGCGCTGATGGCTTTCATAACCTCATGCATCAATGCTGTTTCGCTCACGCAAATCTCGCCCCCTTAACATCACTGTAATAATTTCTAATCTGATACCAATACTTTCTTGGAATTGCAATGCCCAACTCTGCAGCACGCCTAAAGCTCCAGCCGATCTTATATTTTTTCAGTTTACGGAATTTCTCCAATCCTTCCCACGTTTCAAATCTAATGTAATCTGAATATGGCATATTAATAATTTCTTTCAGCGTGTAGCCTTCAATGGTTTTCTGTTCTTCTCTTGGCTCCGGCTTAAATTCGTGGAAGCAATATGGACAGATTTTAACGGAGCTATCAACCACGCTAAAACATACAGGACACTGCTTAATAGGCTTTTCGTCCTTCTTCTTGCTTTTCTTGGTTTTGGCTTCCAAGCTCCACTCACGTTCGTCATCAGGCAGGCCATGGCGTGTATAGTTGCCTACGTGGTCAAGGATTATTGCCACCTTTTCAAGATTTTTAGGATCGTATCGCATGCTGCGCATGCTTTGCTGGATATGTAGTGTCAGTGATTGCGTAGGCCTTAAAAGAACTACCGCCTCACAGTCAGGCACGTCAAATCCTTCACCAAAAAGGTCTACGTTACTGAGCACTTTAATCTCGCCAGAGCGAAAGGCATTAACCACGCTCTCACGCTCTGCTTTAGGCGTAGTGCCGTCCAAATGCGCCGCCGCTATTCCTGCATCCTGAAAAGCTTTTACAGTGTTCTTGCTCGTTTCTATGGAGCTGCAGTACACTATGGTTTTCTTTCCATTGGCAAGCTTAAGCCAATTTTCTACCGCTCCGCCAAAGATTGCAGATTTATTCATCAGCTCTTCCAGCTCTGCTCTATCATAGTCGCCACGTTTAGTATGCAATTTGCTTGCATCTGCCAGCTGTACGCTGTAATACCTGTACGGAGCCAGGTAGTGATTTTCTATGAGCCATTCAGTGCTGACAGATAAAATCAATTCCTCAAATACTGCACCTAAGCCGCCTTCGTTCATGCGGCTGGGCGTTGCAGTAAAACCAAGCACAGGAACGCCCTTGTAATATTCCAGAATTTTAATGTAGCTGGCGCTGAGGATATGATGTGCTTCATCCACGATGATAAGATCAGGACGAGGCATTTTGTGCAGCCTACGGCAAGCAGTCTGCACCATCATCACAGAGCAGTTTTTAAAATCTACACCGCAGAGCTTAAAGGTGCCTTCAATCTGTTGGCACAGCTCCTTGCGATGAACCAAAAACAGTACTCTGTTTTTACGGCTCGTAGTCAGCTGGGCTATGGTGCCCTGGATAATAGATTTTCCCCCACCGCAGCCAAGCACACAGCACACAGCTTTTCTGCCACGCTGGATAGCACTGCGTGCATCAGCTACTAGTTTTTCTTGATAATTTCTTAGTTCTATCACTGTTCAACCCTCTTAGATACCATTTTTCGTTATCAAAATAACATATAAAAATCGCTCAAACCCGCATAAAACCTAGCTAGAAAACAAGAAACCGTGTTTTCCTGTATATCCCTCTTATATTTATAAGAAAAAGAGAAATATATTATTTTATTTTTCTTCTACACGTATACTATTTATTTATGTTATCTAAGTTAGTTAAGTTATCTAAGTTCTAAAAAAGCCCATAAAATCAAGGCTTTTTTTAGATAACCTTAGATAACATTTTTGAAATTAGATAACATTAGCTTGATATTTTGCAAATTTTAAGCGTACATAATAAGCTGTAATCTTGTTTAGTGTGTAGGCTCCGTAAAAACGCCCTTGGGAATTTCTTATTAAATATCCTCGTTCGCACCATTTCTTTTTGACAGCTTCAAAGTCAAATCCATTACTTGCAAGCATTTTCGACAGTACGTTTTTATTGATAAACATAAGACCATCAGCTCTGATTCTTCCCCAGTATGACTTTATGAACCTATCATCGGCTTGCATCATCTCGGAATCAAAATTCTCAGCATTTTCAGCAATAATTGCCATTACAACGTGATAAGCACGCTCTGCAACATCAACCTGTGCTTTTGACTTCACAAACGGAGCTACTATTTCCGGTGTAAGCACGTTGCCAGGTTCATTGAAAATTACCTTGCTGGCAATGGCATCAGCCTGCATCATCAGCGCCATAGCCATAGCCTGTTTTTCTGTGGTCTGCGTAAAGTCTAAAAGCATCTGCATAATAGCGTTATAATCATCTTTTAGGTTCTCATCAGGCAATGCTTCTATAAATTTCTTGCCAGCACAGCCAAAATGACTGCCAACGAAATTAACAACAGCATTGCCGTTATTAATTATTTGCTGATCGCATTCAATCTCTATTACACGATTGACCACACCGCCACCAGATTCGGCTCTTGTACAAGGCTCTTCACCTGTAAAGATAAAGCTGTTTAGCCAATTACGCTGCTTTTGTAATCTCGAATCGCTGTTCATACGGCCTCTGTCAACACCCTCAGTAATACACATAATCAAAGTGTCATAGTTTTCGTAACGGCTTTTAATGGTTTGCAGCTCGTCGCCGAAAAACGGAAGGTTTCTAAGCACTGCTGCCATACTCATCATAGAGTTTTGGGTCATATTCATAGTGCGAACCATTCTACCCATAGCTGGGTTGCCCCATACGGATGCAGCTACCATCATAGCAACAGTCTTACCTGAACCAGTACCGCCCCACAGGTGCAGAACGAATGGCAGGGCATTAACCTTTTCAATTAATACGCTGGCAAAGCTAGCCGCAAGGATTAGCCTCATATAAATGTTTTCCCTGAGTGGTCTAACGAATTCCACCCATTCTTCGAGAGTTCCTTTATCCATAATGGCGCTGATGAGGCTCTTATACTGCTCCTCACAATCAAGCTTAAAATCATCGTTATAGGGAATAAACGAGCCGTCAATCCAGCCGAGGTGGTCAATAGATTTAACCCTTGGCAGAATGTCAGGATTAAGCACCACAACGTCAGCCAGGTATTTAACTAAGGCTCCTGCATTGTTGCTGTTTACCTCAATGCCGTTATCAGCAAGGTTGATAATTTTCTGCTTGTTGGCTATGGTGTTACGAGCTACGAGCAGGTTATTCCAATGCCCTTCCTTGAAAAATGTCAGACGGATTTTCTCGGTGCCGTCCTCAGCATTGCAAAGAATTTCTGTCGGCATAATAGGAATAGGGCTAGCGTAATCTTTAACAGTCGCAATATTATAACCGCTTCCCTGCTGTTTTAAGTGATAAACGCCATCAAGACCAGTTAGCCATTCACCACAACGTAATTGAAAAGGCTGGAGCGGAAACAATGTCATATTATCGGAGCGTATATGCTTTGCAGCTTGCTGAACCATATACGTTTGAAAATATTTTCTAAAATTCTGATTGCACCTATTCACTGTTGCCTGGCAATCAACAAGGCCGATAATCCTCATACGCTCATCAGGCTCAGTAATAGCATTGATTGCTTCCATCAGAGCCGAATTAAACATCTGCTCTTTAGTGAGGCTTTTTATAAACTCATCAGTCAGCTCATATTTAACAGGCCACTCATAATTGATGATGGCAGTAACATCGCCGCCCTGCTTAAAATAGTCAGCAACATCGCCCTTTTTGGGGCAGTCCTTCCATACCTTAGGCAATGGCAGCACTCGCACGCCTTCCCAGGCATTGGAATAGTCAGTGCCTTTATCATCGTTATCAGGAATTAAAACCTTATCCTTAAACTTGTCCAGCAGGCTTTTATCAACATCAGTCAGCTTGATGTTTTTCTGCGCACCTGTATTCGTTGTTGTGGCAAGTAGGCCTGCCTTGGTCATTGCATCAACACATTTTTCACCCTCCACAATATAGAGAGTTGTTTCTGGATCTGCTTCCGCTAGTCCGTCCAGATTATAAAGGTTGTTGCAATTGTCAGGCTTTTTATACTGCGTCCTGCCGTTTTCCTCGTATAAAAAACTGAATACCTTATGACCATCAGCCCATTTGCGACGACGCTTGCGGTATGCTTCTGTGCCGTCTGGGTTGCGGTAGATGTGGTAATAATCCTCAATCGGCTTTACCTGTTTATAATCCATCGGCTCAGGTTCCTTATGCTTTGCTCCCATAGCGCGCCACACCTTAAAAAAATCTGTTCCAGGGGCATTGCATTTTTGGCAATACACAAGGACCTCACCGTTTTTCTCGGATACATAAAGATGGCCTTTTTTACCGCATAAAGGGCAGTCAGCAACAAGCTGGCCGCCCTTATTTTTTACTCCCTCAAGATAGGGCTTAATGTTATCAAGATTCAGTTTTGCATTAGAACGGACAGTCATCGTAGCTGTTGCTGAACGGAACCGGTGCGGAAGCAGTATCAGCTTGATCCAGCTTTTTCAGCTCAGGGATTTTATAATCTCCTTGGCGGATAGCTTCACCGCTGTGAATACTTGCCACGTAGGTACGCACGCCTACACTGCCGTCATTTTTCTTATACTCCTCTTCTCCAAGTACAAGGCCAATCCACATACCCTTCATGCGCTGCTCATTGCCATCAAATTTATCAGCGCTAAAACCACGGTTGGATTTTTCCAAAGAGGTCAAAAAGCCTTTAAAAAAGCCTCTTGCCTTAGGCTTGTAGCTGCGGATGAAACGGATATAGCCCCAGTCCTTGCCGGTACGCTCCTCGGTTTCCTTTCCATAATCCTTAAATCCGCCCTCTGCAAAGTCTGCAAAAACCTTCAGGTATTCTTTATCGGGATTATCCTCAACAGCCACAATACGGCAGATATATGCGCCTGCAGCAGGTCTTTCAAACTCCTGCACCTCTTGCTCTTTACTCCAGTCAATATTTTTCATTGTTTTGCCTCCTCGTTAGTAAATTCGTAATATTCTCTGATGGTCTGATCCACCATTTTAAGGTCATTATCAATTTTCGGCGGGAACATTTCCATTGGCGATTTGGCTGTACTGAAGCCATCGCTCTGAGTAGTAAACCAATGCTCTTTACCATCGGTCTCAGCAAGCAATACGATGCTGAACAGCCCTTCTAAAGTCAGCTGGTTATCCAGCATCTTACCGCTTGTCTTAGCTTTAATATGGCCGTCATCCGTGCGCTCAACGTGATGCAGAAAGTATACAATGGTATCCTCGGTGGTTTCCTTTCGGATAAATTTCAACAGGTTATAAAACGCCAGGGCGCAGTCAGTAAATTTCTGATAGCCTATTTCTTTGGCTCTGTCAAAAAGACAGAATGCCATAAGGTATTGACTATCATCTATCACGTAGCAGCGCTTGCCATTGTTGCCAATAATAGCAGTAATGGCTTTGTAATCAGCTCCATCAAGCTTTAAAAGCTTTTTCCTAAACGGCAACGGCTTGCTGGCTACGTTAAAAATACCGAGCTCTTCAGGCTCAAAATTTCTAAGGCTGGCAGATTTACCGCTACCACTAGCACCCATAATCAAAACTGGAACGCCCATATCATCACTCCTTCTCTTATGGCTAATTAACACTGATGCTCTGCTTTTTAACAAGCTCAGCACCTGCAACAACCTCGCCTGCCTTGATAACATTTTTAATAGCAGTTTTATCGGCCTCATTGGTAATCTTGGTTCGGATATACTCCGCTGGGAGCATTGCCACATCAGGCACGCTTACAGATTCCACAGAGCGGAATTTAATCGCAACCTTAGCCGTCTCAAATTTCTTTCCGCCCAGGTAAGCAGTTAAAAATTCTTTAAGGCGTTCGGCCTTGCTCTTTGCGGATTTTTCACGCTCTGCCAGCTTATTTTTCTCAGCCTTGATTGCTTCGGCCTGAGCGGTCAGCTCTTTAATCCACAGGCCAATATTTTCGATTTTCTGTTCTCGCTCCATTTCCAGAGCTTCAACAGCTTCGATGTCGATGACTTCGCCAGTCACAGTGTCAACGGCTTGATCGTCGCTGATTTTCACGCACGCCGCAAGGCGTTCATCAATCTCAAACAATTTCATTGGCTTTCGCCTCCTTTAACAATTTATCTTTAGCCGCATGAGCGGTTAACCAGGCATCTGTAGCACGTTCTTTAATGTCCTGAGTGGACTTTTCAACCATATTCAAAGTTTCCTCGATAGCGCTGAGAGTAACTTCGTCAAACGCATCATCTTGTAAATAATCTGCAATCAGCTCGGTGCTTTGCATAAGCTTCTTAATTTCGATACCTATCAGCGCCATCTTGCAGGCAATTTTTACTCTATCCATTTATATAACCTCCGTTTTATGCTATAATGGAGACGATGAGTTTGCTGTTCATCGTCTTTGCACCTAGTAGTGTTGCCGCACTGCTAGGTGCTTTTCTTTTCTTACACATTGCGCATGATGTCCTTAATCATGGCGTAACCGCTATCCATACTTACGTTAATCTCTTTGCTATAGCCACTTTTATATTGCACGATAACGCTTTCAGGATACTCAAGGCCCTGCCTGCAGTAAGTCAGCCTTACAATATCAACACCGTAAGTAGTCATTTGCAGCACCTTGCACAGTTCATTGCAGATTGTTTGCTTATCCTCCATCACTTTTCACCTCCATATCTCCTACGGTTTTTATCCAGGCATTTAGCCCGCCTCGTAGTCTCACGTGGCCAACACTCTCTGTCATCACAGCATACCGGAAGGCCATTGCACCAGTGCCAGCGGTATAGTTTTTTTTCGCATCGTGAGCAGATTTTATATTTTTTCTCAGCCATGGCTATTTGTAGACGGTGTTGATAATAACAACCTCGTCGCCAGGGAATAGCTTGCGGCTGCCATTGTCCTGCATCACCTTACACCAAAACTCGTCAAAGCATTCGGTATTTTCTTCCATGTAATGCTTATCACAAATCCCGTACCAGGTATCTCCGGGTTTTACGGTGTACATAGTGACCACACGCTTCACAGGAGCAAAAAAGCTCTTGTAAACGATATGACCTATAGCAAATACGCCCAGGACCATAGCTGCACTAAATACTAAAGCACTAATCTTTTTCATTGTTAGGTAACTCCTTTACGTTAAACGGATCCGTAACATCCTTGCCATCATACTTGCTGAGGAACTCTTCCAAAGACTCCCTGCGACACTTAAGATTGCCAAGCTTCATAAACCTCAGCAGTCCAGCCTTGTTCAGCTTGTAGACAAAATCAACATTACATTTCAAAAGTTTGCTTACTTCAGCAACAGTCAACAGTTCAACACTTGCCATTATAGGCACCTCCTTATTTATGTATTGCCACCAGCAGTGCTAGCAGCGATATTAGAAACGAAATTATTTCAAGCATTGTCGGTTTAAACATTACATCTTCTCCAAGATAAGGCGAATTTCTCTGCCTACTGCAAGGCGGTCTGCAAAGGTCTGCTGAGCTCTGAAGTCGTCCATATAGGTATCGACCATCTCCTCATATACTCTTTGCTTCAAGCCCTTGCTTTCGCCCTTGTACGGCTTCAAGATGTTAACACCACCTGTAGGGTTGAACTCAACGTAACCTTGGTTCTTAAGGCGGTGGCGGTACACACACACCATATCCTCTGTAATGTCGCCCATAACCTCTGCAACCTCAACATCCTTAAAACTAGGATGCTCTGCAAAGACTTTATAAACTCTTGAAATCTTGCTCTCTGCCATTACGGCACCTCCTTTATTACGCCTCCGTGCTATAATTAACCTATAGGAAGGAGGTGAATTATTTTGAAACGTGATTTGGATTTAATCCGAAAAATCTTATTAGCTATAGAAAATGCTGATAGCCTTTGTTATTACAATGGAATACAGCAGTTAGCAGAAGATATAGATTGTACTGATCTAGCTCTTGTCAGTTTCCATGTAACGCTGTTAGTCGATAATGATTATATAGATGTAATCGACATTAGTTGTTGTGGTGTCGAATACGACGACTATATGATTAAGCGACTTACAGCTGATGGATGCGATTATTTGGACAATATTCGCAATGATACTGTATGGAACAAAACCAAAGAACTTTTATCTAAAGTTGGTGGTACATGTGCATTAGAACTTGTCAAAACTATATCTGGAAAAGTTATTTTAAGTCAGCTTGGAATTTAATCTCTGCTTCAATAACGTCATCAAAAACAGAGTTTAACTTCTTATAACATTCCAATAAATCGGCTGGTGGATTGGGTCCTATATGGATTTCATCTGCCAGCGCTTTTTTATGCGTCAATAAAATCAGAACACGGTCCTGCCAAACAGGCTTCATAATACGCACCACTTTTCACCTCCTTTATAAAACACGTCGAGATTGTTTCCACTAAAAGTAGAGTGGATTAACAAAAAAATATATCATTGTAGGCAACACCCAGATATTCAGCAATTTTTTTTGCTTGTTTAATGGATATATCTTCAGGATTTTCCTCTAATTTCCTATATGTTTGTACATGGACACCTAGTAAATTAGCCATTTCTTCCTGAGTTTTTCCTTTTACTAATCTATGTTGCTTTAAGGATAAACTCAAAGTAAATCACCACCTTTCATATCTCGATACGCTCATTATATTCTACTTTAGGTAGAATGTCAACTACCAAAAGTAGAATATTTTCCCTAAGATGTTGATTTTATTCTACTTATAGTGTAGTATAAACATATAGGAGGTTTTATCATGGGAATACCAGAAAATATAAAAAAATTACGTGAAATGTATAACTTATCTCAAAAGGATTTAGGCATTATTGCTGGAGTAAGCGATAAAGCCGTATCCACATGGGAAAAAGGATTAAAAGAACCACGAATGGGAGCTATACAAAAAATAGCAGACCATTTCGGCTTACAGAAAAGTAATATAATCGAAGATGGTGGCCTTAACTCTAGCAAGGCTGACCTAGTAGAGTCCCCAACCCCCCAAACAAAAAAAGTCCCCAAGGACTTAAAGAAAATCCTTGAGGACGAAGAAGTGACTTTAAACGGACGTATGATGTCTGATGAAGATAAAGAAAAAATGATGCGTATCATTGAAGCAGCCTTTTATGAAGCTAAGGAAATGAATAAGCGAAAGTAGGCGGTGATATGAATGGCGTACAATTACAAACTAAGAATACAAAATTTAATCAAAAAATACGGTACATCTAATCCTGAAGAAATTGCAAAATATTTAAACATCAATGTACGCTACGTTGATACCCCTAACCATATAAACGGCTTCTGGAAACGCATACTCCGTCGCAAATTCATATTCGTTAACGAAAAGCTGGACGAATGGCAACGTATGACTGTTATCAGCCACGAACTAGGGCACATATTACTACACCCTCATTATCATCATTTCTGCAGCGAAGGACGTAGCTATTTTGCTTCCAAACGTCACGAGAACGAAGCAGATAGCTTTGCAATGTGCTTAATGGAAGCGAACGGTGTAGATACTATTTATTCTTACACCTTCCTGCAAGATGGCTGGAGATAATACCGCCCTGTTGGATGCGTAGAGCGGCGAGGAAAATAGGTACAAAATATACGAAAGGAAGGAATATAAGCATGCAAAACACTTGGAAAGAAATTGTTAAATCATTCCCTAGCACCCCATTTTTATTCGTAGGTTCCGGACTAACCAGACGTTATCTTGGATTACCAAATTGGGATGGATTATTAGAGCACTTTGCTAGAAAACTCAAAGATGATAAATATACATACAAAAGTTATCTATCCAAAGCTAATAATGACAGACCATTTACCGCTACGCTTATAGAAAATGACTTCAATAAGCGTTGGTTTGATGACATAAATTTCAGAACTAAAAGTGAAAATGTTGAAAATGCTGTGGATCACGGTGTAACACCGTTTAAAGCAGAAGTTGCGTATTATATAAAGCAATTTAATAAACTAAACGAACTTTACACAAATGAAATAAATTTGTTATCTCATTTAAGTAAACAAAATATAAGCGGATTCATCACTACAAATTATGATAACTTTTTAGAAAATATCACCACTGATTATAAAACATTCATCGGACAAGAACAACTAATTTTCTCACCTATCCAACAAATGGCAGAAATTTTCAAGATTCATGGTTCAGCTGATGTGCCACAAAGTATAATATTAACTAAAAGTGATTATGAAAAATTTGATACCGCTAGCACCTATTTAGTTGCAAAATTAATGACTATATTCGTTGAGAATCCAATCATATTTATCGGTTACTCTATAGGAGATAAAAATATCCAAAATATAATTAAAGATATTGTCACTTGTATGTCTCCTGAGCATATAAGCAAATTAAATAATCGTTTTATATTTGTAAAACACAACAAAAATCTAAAAGATAGCTTAGAAATATCTAAAATTCTCCACTATGTTGATGATAAAGCTGTACCTATGACACAAATAGAAACAGATAACTACTACATGATTTATGAGGGACTAAAAGATAAATGCGCAGCAGTACCAGTGCGAACTCTAAGATTTTTTAAAGACCAATTTTATTTATACGCTCAAACTGCTAAACCCAGTAAATTTATTATGGTTAATATTAACGATGCAAATTTAAATCCTGACCAACTCTGTATTTCTCTTGGTTTAGAAAAAAGAATGGCTAAAATGGGTTACACTGGTATTGGTGTTGAAGACTGGTATAAAAATGTAATATACGATAATTATTTAGAATGCACATCTGATGAACTTTTAAGTTACTCTTTTACTCATTTATTTAAATCACAAGGTCAGTTTGCTTTGCCAATTTTTAAGTACATCTCTTCTTCTACCAATGATTATAGTGAAATTATAGAAACAAATGGCATCAAGAATTTCGATGATTTATTTAATAAAGGACAAATAAAAGGTCGTCACAACACAACAATGACAGCTTACGCATTAACAAGCATTACTGCAGTTGCTAATTTTGCTAGTGAAAACGGACATCTAAAAAATAATTCTCTTTATTATGCGTCTTTACTCACAGAACATGAAATCAATGTAAATGACTTAAAACATTTTATTTTAAGGTTTTTAGATGAAAATCCCACCGCTCTTTCCGAAAACTACGCAGACAACACAGCCAAAAGTAATTTAAAACGATTAATAAGAGTTTACGATTGGTTGAAATATCACTAAAAAGCAAAAAGGCTCTGGTGATGTTGATACATTAAGTACCCACAAACCAAAGCCTTCTTTGACTACAACTTATAAAAAGCACCATACACATGACACATTCACAAGGAACACACCACGTATAAAGTTCTTTTGCTAGAAATATATTACACCTTTAACATTGAAAAGTCAATTCTATTTAATTTTATTTCTTATTAAAAAAATCCCCCGGTGCTACCAACACCGAGGGATCTGGAACGGGAGCTTACCAGGCTCTCTTTCACTCAAGGCACCACCCTTGAGTATACCGCCTTTTATGGCGGAAATGTCATACCCAACTAACAAAGAGCTGACACCATCATTATATCATAATGTAATCAGCTCTGCTACACTACACCAATTTTAACTTGCTAGTAAGTTCTGCATTTTTTAATGTTTTGAATGCTAAATCGCAAAAAACACCCTAAAAACAGGCCTTTTTGCGAAACTTGCCAGCAAGTTACTTTAGAGTATTTTAAAGTAAAGGAGCTGATTTTTTTATGGCAACATTGAATGTAACCAAACGCGGCGATAAATGGCAGTACAGATTTGAAGTGGCTGCAATAGCCGGCAAACGCAAACGTGTATCCAAGTCAGGCTTTAAGACCAAAAAGGAAGCAGTGGAAGCTGGCACCAAGGCGCTGGCCGAATACAACGAAAGCGGCCAGTCCTTCCAAGTATCTAATATATCCGTAGCTGATTACCTGGACAACTGGATGGACACCTATTGCAAGATGAACCTCAAGTACAATACTCAGGTAGGTTATTTGTACACATTGGAGAACCACTTAAAGCCTAGTTTAGGGATGTACCGATTAAAGGCCCTCACGCCTTCTACCATTCAGGAATTCGTCAATGGCCTTAAAATGCACGGCCTTAGTAAGGCAAGCGTAGTAGGTATATTTTCAACGCTTTCAGCAGCTCTTGACTACGCTGTAGAGCCTCTGAAGTATATTCCCTATAACCCATGCAACAACGTCAGAATCCCTAAATTTGAGCACGGCAAAAGCAACCAACGCTACATTATCACGCCTGAACAATTCAGTCAGATCACCAAACGGTTTCCTGAGGACTCCAATTTCTATATACCGCTGATGATAGGTTACTATACTGGCGTAAGAATTTCCGAATGCTTTGGCCTGACCTGGAACGATGTTGATTTCGAGGCCCGCACAATCACCATTAACAAGGCGCTGCTTAAACGTAACTATGGTGTAGACGTACGTGATGTGCTCAAGAAAAAAGGTAAGAAGGAAGAGAAGAGCGCCTGGTATTTCAACAGCACCAAAACCTTCAAATCCAACCGTGTAATCCAATTTGGTGAAACTCTTTACCGGGCACTCAAAAAGGCCCACGATAAGCAGATGAGCAACTGCGATTTTTATGGCGAGTATTATACGAGGATTTACAAAAAGCCTGAGCTGGATGAAAAGGGAGATACCATATACAGGCTTGTTGAAGTCGAAGCTGGCGTACCATGTACGCTTGAACCTGTTGACATGCTTAACGTAAAAGAAAACGGCCAACTGCTGAGCATGGACAGTATGAAGTATTGCAACAGGATTATTCATTACGAGCTGAATATAATGTTTAACTACCATTCCCTGCGCCATACTCACGCCACAACGCTTGTAGAGAACGGAGCCAATATAAAAGACGTGCAAGAGCGTTTAGGCCACTGTAACATAGAAACAACGCTTAATACATATACCCACAACACCGACTATCTCCGAAGCCAGTCCGTGGACATTTTCGAGAATGCCGTAAAAACTAAATAAAAAAGAGCCCTGGCAACCTTAATCAGTCGCTAGGGCTCTCGTATTTTTGTGTATAAATTTGTGGCCATCTAAAATTTTCGGCCACAAGACGGCCACAAATAGCTGTTTTTCAGCCTTCAAAAATGCCTAAAATCAAGGTTTTATGCGGGTTACGAGGCACACAGTTTCAACATGGCTGGTAGCGGGGAACATATCCACAGGCTGAGCCACTGCTGTCTTATAGCCATGCTGTTCCAAAAATGCCAAGTCACGAGCCAGGGACGCAGGATTGCAGGATACGTAAACAATACGCTCAGGAGCTACGCCTGCAATGGCTGCCAGCACCTTTTCCTCACAGCCTGCACGAGGCGGGTCAACCAAAATTACATCAGGCTGTACGCCGCCTTCCAACAGCTTGGGCAGCTCTACAGAAGCATCGCCCAGCAAAAATTCTGCATTGTTACAGCCATTATCTACAGCATTCTTTTTAGCGTCCTCAATAGCAGGCGCAACAAATTCAATACCATACACCTTTTTAGCGTGCTTAGCCATGAACAACGAAATGGTACCAGTACCACAGTATACATCCACTACAGTTTCACTACCGTTTAATGCGGCGAACCCCAAAGCCTTATTATACAGCTTTTCAGCCTGCTCACTATTTACCTGGAAGAAGGATTGAGCAGAAACATTAAAGGTCAGAGCACCAAGACTGTCCTTAATAGTAGAGCTGCCGTAGATAACACGAGTTTTATTGCCCATAATTATATTAGTAGGCTTTTTATTAATATTTTGAATAATGCTTACCAGACCTGGGACATATTTCTTAAGCCATTCAATAAGCTCCTTGCGATGAGGAATATCATAGGCAGAGGTAATCAGCACTGCCATAACCTCGCCGCTGTGTACACCAACTCTTGCCATAACGTGACGTACGAGACCCTTGCCTGTTTTTTCATCATAGGCACTAATGCCAAAGCGCTGCATCCATTTGCGTACAGTCAGCAGCACCTGATTGTTGGCCTCCTTCTGAATCATACAGCCATCGGTGTTAATAACACTGTGAGTAGATGCTGCGTAGCAGCCAATGCTCAGCGTCCCCTCAGCGTTAATCGCTGCCGGGAATTGCATTTTATTGCGATAATTCCAAGGATTAGCGCAGCCAATTACAGGCTGAGCTTCAATATCAAGATGACCAATACGGCTCAGCGCCGCCTGCACCTGGGCACGCTTCATTTCCAGCTGTCCCTTGTAGCTTAAATGCTGCAGCTGGCAGCCACCGCACTCAGCATAAATGGGACACACAGGCTCCACACGCTCAGGAGATTTTACTAATATTTCCAACAGCTTCCCTACACTGTAGCTTTTCTTGACTAAGGTAATTTCAGCCTTAACAGTTTCCTCAGGCAAAGCACCCTGTACAAACACAGTAAAGCCTTCGTACTTGCCTACACCCTCGCCGCTGCTGCCTAAACCAGTAATGTTTATTTCAACACAATCGCCCTTTTTAACAGGAATATTTGCTTTCATTAAAGTATACACTCCTTCGATTATTTACTTCTTTAACTTAAAATTATATCACGGCTTCCCCTATTCGGCAAAACAGGATTTACATATTTTTAAAGCCTGACTCCAAGCCTTTGCCCACTGTCGGCCAAGTATCCAAGCATTTAATATGAACTATAACATTTACTAACTCCATATACTATACAAAGAAAGAGCGCAGCTTAAGCTGCGCCCCCATAATCACCTATTAATTTTTCGTCCCAGCCACTCAGTTATTAAAGCACCTGCAGCATCACTATGCTCCGTAAAGGCGTGGTCACCATTTGGAAAAAGCTGCAGCTCTCCCCTGGCACCAAGTATTTCTGCATTGCGTTTGGCCTGCTCCACTACAACTACGGCGTCCGCCTCGCAGTGCAGCATTAGTACAGGTCTTTGATCCCACGCAGCCAAAAGCCCTCCTAAATCATAGCTCTCTGCATCACGCAAAAACTCTGGACCTAAAACGCAGTGGCCCCGTTCATCGTCAAACTCAATATCTAATCCCTTTTCCAGACGAACAAAAAATTCCGGCGGCATAACATGCTGAAAGGTTTGCCTTAAGCTATTAGGTGTTGCCCACAGCACCAGTCCCTTGATTTTCTTGTCCTTAGATGCAGCAATAATGGACGCTGCACCACCAAGGCTGCGGCCAAAAAGATAAATATCACTATCCGGAGCAAGCCTGCGTACCTCTGCCACAACTGCTTCAAGCTCCTGAACCTGCTTGGACATAATCTGTGTTCCTGTAAAATTGTAGCGAACCACATCACAGTGCTCAGCAAACAAATAGGCCAAACCGGCAGCCCTGCCCCCGCTTTCACGACTGCCCCTAAATCCATGGGACATAATCAGCACAGCCCTGCTTGTACTGCGATTAGGCTCTACCAGACATTCTATGTTTCCCAAAGGACCTTCAAAGCAAAAGGTTTTCAGCATAGCAATTCTCCTTTACATTCGTCTGCCCCATAGCTCCTGCAGAACCTTTTTATCTATTTTACCACTTTCATTCTTAGGCAGGCTAGTCATAAAAATAAATTGCTTAGGTATTTCATAATCCGTCAGTTCTGCAGCACGCAGCTTTTCTACCAGCTCAATGCGGCCAAGCTTTCTTTCCGCACCAATAAAGGCTGTCAGTATATCTGCGTCCTCCCGATGAAAAACAAGGCACCTTACCTCTGCAAGGTCAGACATAGTCAAAAGAGCAGCTTCAACCTTGGTCACAGATACCTTGATTCCATTGACGCTGACAATATCGTCGGTACGACCTAAAAAATGCAGATGTCCGGCATCATCTATATACCCTCTGTCCTTCAAAGAAAAGGGCAGCTTGATCTCCTCGACATGATAAGGTGTATCTATATAAATCTCTTCATTGCTAATACTGATACTAACACCTTTAAAAGCTTTGCCAACATCCGTTCTGTCGTCAGTCATATCACAGCCCTTGATATAGGTAATGTAATTAAGCTCGCTGGCTCCATAATACAGCGTCAGCTCTGCCTTGGGAAAGCTGACAGCCAGCTTTTGAGCCGCTTCCCTTCCCATAGCCTGCGAACCGCTGATAATGGTCTGAATGGCATAATTTTCCTGCTCCATAAATTTATACAGCAGCATCAGCTTGGAGGGAATAAGGTAAATTGCATTAACGCTGTGCTTTTTCATAAGCTGCAGCCAATGCTTAGGTCGGAATTTTTCCGTAACAACCAACGTACCCCCAGCAGCCAGAACGCCCATATACATATTAAGATTACCTGTAAAGGCCAGACTTCCCTGACAAAGCATAATAGTGGACTGATTTATCTTAAATATCCTGTTCTGCTCAGGAAAAAAATCTGCCCAGCTATGATAGCTCCGCCACAAAAGCTTGCTCCTGCCAGTGCTGCCACTGGTCATAACTCCCATACAGGCTGCTTTCGGAATATTATCTATGACAAAGCTTTGTCCCCTGCTAGCCTCCGTAGCGATAACAGGAACAGTCTTGGTTCCGCTGTAAGCCAGAAAATCCAACAGCTGCTCCACAATCTCACTTTTGTGTACGAAATGCACCTTTTCAGAAAAGTCTATCTTCTGACGTATAGTCTGAGCCTCCTCCGCCAGCCTGCCATAGGTATAAACCTCTTCATCAGTTATTAGAGCAGTTTTTGCAAAAGGCATACTCCTTATTAGTTGCAAATAATCCATAATCCAATCCTTTCGCAGCATAAATCGTCTGCCAAAACAGCATAGTTCTTAGACACGCTCCAGCAAAAGTGCTGTTCCCACACCGCCTGCTGCAGCTACACTGGCACAGCCTAAGCGACCGTTTCTCTGTTTAAGAGACTCCAAAAGGTGCAGAGTAATAATGGCACCTGATGCACCATAGGGGTGACCATAAGCCAAAGCACCCCCAAAGACATTATATTTATCCAAGCTGTTGCTAAAGCTGCGGGCAAACATTACGTCAATTACAGCAAAGGCTTCATTAAGTTCAAAGCCGTCTATGTCAGCCTCAGTCAGATTATTCTTGACCAAGAGCTTTTCTAAGGCAGCAACAGCAGTTCGCGGGCTAATCAGGGGATCACCTCCACAGGCTGTAGAAGCGAGCACCTTGGCTTGGGGCACCAGCCCCCGCTTTTGCAAATACTCCTGAGAGCAAAGCACAACAAAAGCAGCACCGTCATTTATAAGGCAGGAATTGGCTGCCGTAATATACTGTCCGCCTGTCAGTACCTTGGGCATTCTGTCCAGCAGTCTCTGACTCATACGAGGTCGAATACCTTCATCCTTCATAGCACCAAAAACAGGAGCAATAATATTCTTCAGCAAATTTTGCTCTGCTGCCTGAGCTGCCAATTTATGACTACGCAGCACCCATCTATCCATTTCTTCCTTAGTAATATGCTCCTTAAGAGCTGCCTCCTCTGCTCCCTCCAGCATTACCGTTTCACGATGAATGTCAGGCATAAACTTGGCTACACTATACCAGCTGTCACCATTGTAGTCAGGATGATTAGGATTATAGCCCCGTCTTGGCTGCGTGGAGCTGCTTTCAAAGCCGCCGGCAATGACAACATCTGCATCACCACAGGCAATCTTGGCTGCAGCTACAGCAATGCTCTCCAAGCCACTGCCGCACTGTACGTCAATAGTAAAGGCAGGAACCCTATTGTCCAAACCTGCCTCCAAGGTCATTAATCTGGTAATATTTCCTCCTGCACCGACACCATTGCCGCAGATTACATAGTCAGGCTCTACAGGATATATTTCCAGCAGCTGCCTAAGTACAGCTGCACCAAGCTTTTCCGCAGGCACATGACGATACATTCCGTTAACAACACCTATGTAGCTTCTTAAACCACCTAAAATATAGACATTATCCATAAAATCCTCCTAATGAAAAAGACATGCCGAAACTCTTTCAGCATGTCTTTAGTAAGCTTATTTTTGAAAAATTCTATTGATTGGACCTGCCAAAAACGCTGCAGCCACACATTTTACAATATCCAAGGGAATGAAGGGCAGTACGCCTGTAAGAAAGGCTTTTTCCCAATCCATACCTGTTACCAGCTTCAGCTGAACAACACCAAAAGCATAAATCAAGGGAATACCCAGTACGCAGCCCAAAAAGGCGTAGCGTTTAAAATTATATGTTTTGCCACGAAGAGCGGCAAGCATCACTGCTGTAAACAGAAAACCAATAATATAACCGCCTGTAGGCCCAAACAGCTTGCCCGGTCCTGCAGTTCCGCCTGTAAACACAGGAATACCTGCCAAACCAACAAGTAAATACACTAACATGGTCATAAAGGCCTGCTTAGTATTGAGGACATAGCCCGTAAGATTAACAATCAATGTTTGCAGTGCCACCGGAGATAAGGAAAACGGCAGCGGGATAATAATGTAGGCAGAAATACAGTTCATGGCAACCATCAAGGCTGTCTTAGTAAGCTCCGCAGTTTTATTTATATTTCGATTTTGAACATTGGACATGAGTAAGCACCACTTTTTCTTTATATTTTTACCGCAAAAACCTTTTGCTGACCAACATAGGCAGTAAAGCCACCTGCTGCTTCGTATATTCTCAGCTGCTCCCCTGCATACACAGGAGCCAGAAAGCTGACTCTCCATTTCAGCTTGTCTAAGCCTAAATGCTGCTGCAGCCTCCACAACATATAAATGCCTGGAACAAGAGGCCTTTGACCCTTATGAATAATATTTTCATCACCTGTAGCAGCAATATATTCTTCAATCTCCTGTTTAGTAAAGCTGTGTACGTAAACAGGCTCGCCAGAAGGCAGTTCATCCTGAGCAGTTACTTTGTGCTGCTCCTTTACTGGCAGAACAAGAAAAAGTCTCAGGCTCTGCACCAGATTTCCATTACTGTCGTAGCCTTTGGCCTCGTGAACACAACGACGTGCTTTGGCTAAGGGCACGCTGTTTTCCAAACGCTGAGCCTTACCCTCCAGCATCACCTCTAGGCCGGCAATAATCCAGCCTGTGAAATATTTCGCATCGCAGTCTGATAATTTATGAGCTAAGTTAAGCATAATATTTTGCAGTTTCCTTTCACATAGGCTATTATAAAGCACAGCCAAGGCTTAGTCAACCTATTTTTATATCTACGTTAACCATTGTGGCAAAAAAATAGATGAGCAGTACGCTCACCTATCTTATTAAAGCTGCATATGTAACGGCACCAATAACAATAAGTCCGAAAAAATTATAGTACAAAAACATCTTCAGATATGTTCCTGCCTGATAGGGGTGCTCTGCAGCAAAGAGCTTGTAGGAAATAACACTGGCCATGGAGGCTATCAATGTTCCCAAGCCGCCTATGTTTACACCTAAAAGCAATGCGTCAGCCTCCTCCGTCAGTCCTGCCAACAGCATAGCTGCAGGCACGTTGCTGATAAACTGACTGGCCGCCAGACCTGCAAAATATGTTCCCGCTGCAGTGCCCAGAGCTGACTCCTGCAGATAAGCAGCAAGCTCCGTATGACTGATATTGCCAATAAAAACAAAAAAGCCTATAAAGGTCAGCAGCAAACTGTAATCGACCTGTAAAAACAATCTGCGGGCCAGCACTAAAATCACAGCTGCAGTTATGCCCAAGGCTACAATTTTATCCAGCCAATGAAGTACCGCACCAATATTCAAAAACAGCAGACCCAGATAAATATATGTCAGCCTTCTGTCAGGCTCTGCCAGCCTATCAAGGTTCAGAGTTATTTTTCTATCCTGCATCTGCAAAATTGCCAAATAAATAAATATCACGGACAAAATTCCCGGCAGCAGCATAACCTTGAAAAAGCTTATGGCCGTATAATCGTAATGAGCATACAAAAACAAATTTTGTGGATTACCAGGGGGAGTCAGCATACTGCCTAAATTGGCAGCTAAGGTCTGCAGTATAATTACCCTGCCCATATCCATCTTAATAGTTCGTCCAATAACAAGAGCCAAAGGTACGAAGGTTATGAGAGCCACGTCATTAGTAACAAACATGGACGATACATAGGTAATGCCTACCAAGGCAATAACAATGCTTCTAAAGCCGTTACAGCGACCTAAAAGCTCCAGTGCAAGCCAATCTAAAAAACGGATAGACTTTAAGCCTGCTACAACCAGCATTAAGGCCAGCAGAACGCTTAGCACCTCCCAATCAACATAGCTAAGCTTGGGACGATAAAACAGGCTCGATACTAAGCCTAAAAGCAGAGCTGCACAAAGAACAGTTTCCTTCTGTACAAAGCTCTTAATTCTGAGCCACATAAAAATTCACCCTACACATCATATTTCAAGAACACCTTATTTAAGGATAAAAGCAAGCAGTCTGCTGATTATTAATAATCAACAGACAACATAGCCAAAAGATTAACAAAAGCAAAAATTCTAAATCACCAATTCTCCTTTGCTGCAGCAAAGGCCCACGCCGCCACCGACGCCGCTCCTGCCCTCAGCAAAGCAGCCGCCGATTCAGCAAAGGTCGAACCAGTAGTATAAATATCATCACAAAGAAGAATACTTCTGCCACGAACATCATATGCAGGATTAACTGCAAAGCAGCCATCCAGCTCCAGTCTCCGTTCCTCCTTATTGAGTGAATACAGAGGAGCCGTTTTCTTGACACGCAGCAGCAAATCAGGTGCATAGCTGCAGCCATATTTATGCAGTTCAGCTCCAAACAGCTCCTGGGGAATATCAAAGCCACGCTGCTTCAAACGCTCAGCAGATGTTGGTACGCAGGCCGCAAAAGCAAAGCTTCGCAGCCATATGTCAAAGTGCAGCGGCAAAGCTAACTGCAGCTCCTCGCGTAATGGCGGAAGCAAATCGTACCTTGATGAGAACTTTATCTGCCTCAGACTTTCCTTAATACAGCCATCATATTTGTACAGCACAAGGACCTCTGACAGCACATCCTCAGGAAGCAGCTCTCCAGTACGCTCCCACAGTCTTTCTTCTGAATTAACAAAATTCCTATGCTGAGCCAGCAAAAAGCCTCGCCTGCACACCTTACAAAAGCAGCCATCATGAATTTCTGCATTACAGACAGCACATTTGCGAGGATAAATTATTTCCTTAAGGAGTCCAATATTATACACACATTCCTTTACTGCTACGGACAGCCTCAATAAATGTCACCATCCTCCTGCAAGCGCTCAGCCAACAGGCTATAGCGTCGACGCATTTTGTCGTTGCCGACAGCAGTGAAAACAGCTCTGCGGCTGCCAACAATCATTACATTCTCCTTAGCTCTAGTGACAGCCGTATACAGCAGGTTTCGCTGCAGCATAATGTAGTGACTCGGCACCATCAGCAGAATTACACAGGGATATTCGCTGCCCTGAGACTTATGGACACTCATGGCATAGGCCAACTGCAGCTCCTCACGCTCGCTTTCAGTATAGCTTACACGCTCACCCTCAGGTCGATCAGGAAAATGTACAACTACATTTTTGCCTTCAATATTAACTACTCGCCCAATATCACCATTAAAAACATCCTTTTCATAATTATTACGTATCTGCATAACCTTGTCGCCTACACGCAGAATATTTCCTGGAATATTAGTCTCAGCCTTTTTGGGAGAAGGTGGATTAATATATTGCTGCAGCAGCTTATTAAGATTTTGTACGCCGCAGGGATTTTTATGCATAGGAGACAGTACCTGAACACTACGCCAATCCCCATCTCGAGTCATATCAGCATATTTTTGAGCAACATATTCTGCTGCTTCATTTTCGTTAGCAAATTCCGTCAAAGAAAATTCTCCGTTGGCACCGGCAGTAAACTCAGGCATACTTCCCTGATTAATCTTATGAGCATTGAGAACAATGGGGCTTACCTCTGCCTGACGGAAAACGTCCTGCAAACGTACTACAGGCATCTTTTGAGAACGGATAATATCATGCAGAACATTACCTGCACCAACGGACGGAAGCTGGTCCACGTCGCCTACAAAAATCAGACGACAGCCACCAGGAACAGCTTTCAGCAGGTGATAGGTAAGATTTATATCAAGCATGGAGGCCTCATCCACAATAATAGCCTCTGCATCAAGGGGTTCTTCTTCGTTTTTATTAAACAGCAGCATACCGCCTGTTGGCTGACATTCCAAAAGACGGTGAACAGTCATAGCAGGATGACCTGCAGATTCCGCCAGACGACGGGCAGCACGTCCCGTTGGTGCAGCCAGCAAAATTCTGCAGCCAGCCTTTTCCAAAACGTTTAGGATACCCTTTACAACAGTTGTTTTACCAGTACCAGGACCGCCTGTCAGAACAAAAACACCATGCTTCAAGGAAGCATGAATTGCATCACGCTGAGCCTCAGCCAAAACCAGTCCAGCCTCCTGCTCCCATCTGGCAATAACCGTATCCGCATTAACCCTTGTAATGGGCTTGGCCTGATCTCTAAGCATAACCAGACGACGTGCTACATTTGTTTCTGCTCTATACAAATACTCAGGATACACAAAGCGGTTTCCGCCCACATCCTCAGTACGCAGCAGACTTTTGCTGCACAGTGCATTAAACACCTCCTGTACAGTTTCCTTTTCCACCATCAATGCTCTGGCAGTTTCCTGCACCAATAGCTCATCAGGCACACAGGTATGACCTGCCGCGGAGGCTTGAGTCAAAGCATAGCTCAGACCTGCAACAAGGCGCTTTTCACTGCCACGCTCCACACCCATGGACATAGCAATCCTGTCTGCAGTCTTGAAGCCTATGCCCTCTACATCCGAAGCCAGGCAGTAGGGATTTTCACGAATCCTGGTAATAGCCGTATTACCGTAAACAGCCTGCAGCTTGGCTGCATAACCGCTGCTGATACCATTGGACTCCAAAAAAAGCATCAGCTCACGCATCTCCGACAGCTGACTGTAGGCTTCGCCGATAGCCAAAGCCTTTTTCTTGCTGATGCCCTTGATTTCTGCCAAACGCTCAGGGTCGTGACCCATAATATCCAAAGTTTTAGTTCCGAACATATCTACGATTTTGCTGGCAAAACCAGGGCCAACGCCCTTTACCGCACCGGAGGCCAAGAAGCGCTGAATACCAGCAATAGATGTGGGCTGAACAACCTGAAGTGTTACTGCATCAAACTGACGACCAAAGCGAGGATGCTCAATCCAGCCACCCTCTACATGGACGTTTTCGCCCAGATATGGGGCAGGTCCGTGATAAACTACGGTTATACGCCCAATCCCAGGCCCTTCAAGTCTCATTACACTGTACATATTATCTTCACTTTGAAAAACAACGTCTTCGACAATGCCCTCCAGGTTTTCCATTCCTTCACCACCACAAAACAAACGTTTTTAATATTCATATTATACCACACTATACACCTCAATAAAAGCAGATTGCTTTTGACAAGCGTCTATATTTTGTATATAATGTAAGCTGATTTATAATTCACTTTTGATTGAGGAGTTAATAAGAACATGAAAAACTTATCCGGTAAATTAATCGCTATAGATATGTACAGCTGCGCTGAAGAGCAAATTACTGATGCTAAGATTGCGCAAGAAATTCTCAGTAAGGGCTGTGAAGAAAACTCCATGGCACCTAGAGAAATTATCTGCTGTCAGGAGGATGGCAACACCGAGTATTCTCTTTCTGCAATCTGCAAGCAAGGTCATGTTACACTGCACATCTACCCTGAAATTGGTCTGATTACTGCAGACGTATTCTCCTGCAGCAAGGACGCTGACCAAGCTGCTATGGGCCGTTATCTTCGTGATGCCTTTGATGCGGACAAGAGCAAAATCACTGTCTTGGACCGTGTTGATTTCGGCAGCGAAAGCGATATGAAGCCTAGCCGTCAATCTAAAATCAAATTCACAAGTCGTACCAAAAACTTAGGCGGCAAGCTGAAAAAAATGATGCTTAAGCCTCGTTCTATCTAAATGCTCAAGCTGCCAACAGGCAGCTTTTTCTTTTGCCGCGCTGGCGTATACATATTCTAAACCAGCAGGGCTTTTGCTTCTGCACAGTTAAAAATCAGCTTCACTACCTGAAGCGGTTTATAAATATTAATATACCAAAATCTTTATCTACCCCTAGGGAGGCCAATTATGAAATATATTATGTGGGATGTGGACGGCACACTGCTCCAGACCGGCGGTGCAGGCATTGACGCCATGACTCAGGTTATTATCGATTACTATTTTCTTGACGCCTTTGTTTTCCAAAAATCTCTGGCCGGACGCACCGATTCCGAAATTATCAAGGAAGCCGTAAAACAAATTCGCGGTTGCTTCGTTCCTGCCGAATGTGCCAGCCTGCTGATTCGTTATCAGATGGAGCTTAGCAAACAACTGCCCAAGCACAAGGGACAGGTGCTCAAAAATGTAGAAAAAACACTGCAGCATTTCTGTCAGCCTGGCTCAAAGTATTTAAACTGCCTGCTGACTGGCAACATCAAGGGCGGTGCCCAGCAAAAACTCCACTACTATAGTATTGATAAATATTTTTCCTTCGACCACAGCGCCTTTGGTGAGCTGAGCGAGGACAGAGCGGAGCTGGCCCGCATAGCCTGGCAGCGTCTTTATCTGGAAAATCCCCAGCTTGAGCCCCAAGACTTAATTTTTGTAGGCGATACTCCAAACGACGCTTTATGCGCCAATGCTATAGGAGCTCCCTGTGTTATTGTTATGGAAGGCTCTCACTATAAAAAAGAAGACTTCAAAAACTGCATGGTTGATTTATTCCTGGACAGTCTTCCCGATAATCCTGCAGAATTCGAAAAACTTTTAGATAACCTGTAAGCAAAAAACTAGCGCCTTGCTCATCTCAGACCAGATGTGCATAAATAATTCTAATTATATGAGGTTATGGATTATGAATAAATTAAAAAACACCGTTCTGATGCTTTTTACAACCTGCCTTTTGTCTGCTAATATTGCAGCAGCCTATAGTAACGAGGACCTGGAAATTGTTCTCAATGGCGGTAATTGTGTTGGTGGTGACCTGTCCGGTGCGGATTTGTCAAATCTTGATTTAAGCGGCCGCGACTTTTCTGGTACGGACCTTACTCAGGCACGCCTGTCCGGCGCCAAAATGAATAATGCAAATCTTAATGATGCAGTGCTGCGTCATGCTATTCTTTTTGACACCAGTCTGCGTCACGCCTCCCTAAAGAATACTGATTTCACCATGGCACTGGCTAAACAGGCAGACTTTACCAACGCCAATTTAAGCAGAGCTAAGCTTTATCGTGCTCAGCTCCAGGGAGCACAGTTTTTAAATGCTAACCTTACTGAGGTACACGCCAAAGAAGCTTCCTTTGATAATATAAAAGCAGATTATGCAGACTTCAGCTTTGCCAACCTTCCCTTCACCTGGCTGCGAAACGCCAGTCTGAAAAGCGCCACCTTCTATGGCGCAAATATGTATCTGTCCAAGCTGCAGCAGGCTAATTTAACTGATGCTGACTGTCGCAGTGCCAAAATGAGCAAAGCAAACCTGCGCAAGGCTGTTCTTGATGGAGCAAAATTTGACAAGGCTATGCTGGAAAAAGCAGATTTACGCGGAGCTTCCATAAAGTATACGGAATTCGGAACTGCATTTTTAAACGGAGCAGAGCTAGACAAGTAAGCACTTAGCCAAGTAACGCCTGCTATATAAAGATTCTTTTTTATATGCTTCAGCATCAATCTCGCCTGCTTTAAGCATTTTTACAAAGTGCTTAATGATAACTGTCTGCTCTGCAGTAAGTCTAAACTGCACCTGCTTTGTAACAGCGTCACCAGCCAGCTTCGGACGTCCGCCGCCTTCTCTGGCACCGCCCCATGTTCCTTTTTCTTTAACTTCTTCATTGCCCGTCATAGCTTTCACCACTATTGTAGAATTGTTATAAAAAACAAAAAAACCGCTCTCTAAGCGGTTTTCAATACTTTTAATATGGTCGGGGCGGCGAGATTCGAACTCACGGCCTCTTGTACCCGAAACAAGCGCGCTACCAAACTGCGCCACGCCCCGACATTTTTGCGTTGCTCACTAGCAACATGATGTATTATAAAGCAAATCCATTAATATGTCAAGGCTTTTTCACAACATTTTTATACGTATTCTGATAAATTAAAAGCGCCTGTCTCACGACAAGCGCCCTAATCACTACTAATTAGCCTTGAGTTACAACACGAATGCTGGTTACTTCAAATGCTTCTGCAATAGCAGGCAGAATTTCTCTTTCGATGTTGGTGCGGTGCAGCTCGCTTTCTGCTACCAGCATAATACGGGTATCAGCATAGTTGATGTTGCGAACTCTGGAAACCAGACGTTTAAAGGTTTCTTCGCCAATAATCTCTTTCAGCTTTTGCAGACGTTCAAATACAAGAGGTTTTTCCTTTTGCATACGTTCTTCTAACGGGGAAAAGGGAATGGTAACTACTCTAGCATCGCGGGCAAGGACGTAATTTTCTTCACCTTCGCCAGGTACAATCAAATCTTCACGCATCATATAAAATCCTCCTAAAAATTAAACTATCTTTAATAAACCTGCGTCACCGCAAGATTTGTTCCTTTCAATTATAAGTCACCAATGGTTTTACGTCAAGCAGCAGGATTTTTCACAATTAAATAGAATGTATCTTGTAACGCTATTTTAAGGAGGATGTTTATGTTTGAGGAATTTAAAAAATTTGCCATGCGTGGTAATGTGATAGATATGGCTGTCGGTGTTATTATTGGCGGTGCCTTTGGCAAAATTGTCAGCTCTCTTGTCAACGATGTTGTTATGCCTCCCATTGGCATGGCTATGGGCAAGGTTGACTTCACTGACCTTTTCATCAGCCTTAACGGCAAGGAATATGCAACCTTGGAGCTGGCAAAAAAGCAGGTGCTCCCGTTTTGGCCTATGGCAAATTCATCAATACTGTCCTTGATTTTCTTATTCTAGCAATAATTGTTTTCATCATGATTCAGCAGATTAACAAGCTTAAACCTGCAGAAGCTCCCAAACCGGACCCACGCCGTTGCCCTTACTGCAAGTCCGTTATTGATGATGAAGCAACTCGCTGTCCTCATTGTACATCTCAACTGGACTAATTTTACAAAAACAGCCCTAGCGTGGACATTAGTTTTTCAGCACAGAGCACCGTTACAGCTCTGTGCTTTATTTTCTTTATATTCATTGCTAAAATTTTCCGAATAGTGTATAATCATTTATTATGACTATACGCCTGCTTGTCAGGCTTAAATATTTAAGGAGGTTATTAATTAAATGTCTGTTTTTGACGTACTGCAAGAACGCGGCTTCGTAAAGCAAATGTCCCACGAAGCAGAAATCAGAGAATTATTAGAAAAGGAAAAAATTACCTTCTATATTGGCTTTGACCCCACCGCTGACAGTCTGCATGTAGGACACTTCATTGCCCTGATGCTCATGGCACATATGCAAAAAGCAGGTCATCGCCCCATCGTACTGTTGGGCGGCGGCACCGGTATGGTCGGTGACCCCAGCGGCAAGGACGAAATGCGCAAAATGCTCACTCCTGAGTTCATTGCTCACAACATTGCCTGCTTCAAAAAACAAATGAGCCGTTTCATCGACTTCAGCGAAGGCAAGGCAATCATCGTTAACAATGCTGACTGGCTGCTGGATCTGAACTATGTACAGCTGCTGCGCGAGGTTGGCGTACACTTCTCCGTTAACCGTATGCTGACTGCAGAATGCTTCAAAAAACGCTGGGAGAAAGGTCTGACCTTCTTCGAGTTCAACTATATGATTATGCAAAGCTACGACTTCTGGAAGCTGAACAACGACTACAACTGCATTATGGAGCTTGGCGGTGACGACCAATGGTCCAATATGCTGGCTGGCGTTGAACTGATTCGTCGTAAAGAGCAAAAACCTGCTTACTGCATGACCTGCAAGCTGCTTACCACTAGCGACGGCCGTAAAATGGGTAAAACCGAAAAAGGCGCTCTGTGGCTGGATCCGGAGAAAACCTCTCCCTACGATTTCTACCAATACTGGCGCAATGTTGACGACAGCGACGTTGAAAACTGCCTGTGCCTGCTGACCTTCCTGCCTATGGACGAAGTTCGTCGTCTGTCTGCACTGAAAGATGCTGCTATTAATGAAGCTAAAAAGGTTCTGGCATTCGAGGTTACCAAGCTTATCCACGGCGAAGAAGAAGCTATCAAGGCTCAACAAGCTGCAGAAGCTCTCTTTGGCGGCGGCGCTGATTTAAGCAATGTTCCTACAGTTGAAATTACTCCCTCCGATATGACCGCAAAGGTTATTGACGTGTTGACTGCTGCAAAGGTCTTCAGCAGCAAACGCGAAGCTCGTCAAATGATTACCCAAGGTGGTCTTACCGTAAAAGAAACCGTTCTGAGCGATCCTGAAGCTGTTCTGGCTGAGGATATGTTCGACGAAGAAAAAAGTCTGTTAATCCGTAAGGGAAAGAAAAAATATTTCCGTTTAGTAGTTAAATGATTTGTCCTTAAGTAGTTCTTAAACTAGTTATGCTCTGAAAACTTCTGCTGAACAACAGCAGAAGTTTTCTTTTTATCATTTCACAGAACGTAAATATTTTTTAGGTGTCTACATAAATATAGAGAAGAGGAGAAAAATCCCAATGTCACCCAATAAAATGTCTATGTCCTTAATTATCCCCGTAAGTCTTATGTTGTTTTCATTTTTCTTTGGCGCAGGTAACTTTATCTTCCCGCCAATCTTAGGTCAAAACGCAGGTGACAGCATGCTGCCTGCAATCATCGGTTTCTGCATCAGCGGCGTTGGTCTGCCGCTTACAGGTGTAATCGCCATGGCGCTCAACAGAAGCGACAACCCGGAAAGCATGGCGAATCCGGTGCATCCCTACTATGCTAAAGCAGTTATCATCATCTGCTCCTTAACAATCGGTCCCTTCTTTGCAATTCCCCGTACTGCAGCGGTTTCCTTTGATACCGGCATACTGGCCTTTATCCCTGCCGGCTACGAAAGCATTGCCCTTGCAGTTTATTCCTTCTTATTCTTTGTGTTAACCTATGTGTTGTCCGTAAATCCGTCCAAGCTTTTGGACCATATCGGCAAGGTTCTCACACCTATGCTGCTTACCTGTCTGGCAATCCTCATTGCCTGCGTTATCTTCAAACCCATGGGCGAAATTCAGCCTTCTGTTGGCGAATTTGCAACCATCCCCTTCTTCAAGGGCTTTGTAGAAGGCTACAACACCATGGACCTTTTGGCATCCCTGCTCTTTGGCGCAGCTGCCATCAACGCTATAGAAGGCAGAGGTATTCTGGACCACAAAATTCTGACTAAGGTCTGCATTTATTCCGGCATCATCGCCGCATCCTTCCTAATGGTTATCTACGGTGCCCTGACCTACATGGGCGCTACTAGCGTTGCACTTTTTGGTATGATGGAAAATGGCGGTCAGCTTTTAAACCTCATTACCATTCATTATATGAGCTGGGGTGGTAAAATCATTCTGGCACTGATCATCTTCTTCGCCTGCCTTACCACAAGTATTGGCGTAACCAGCTCCGTATCAGGCTACTTCAACATCGTATTCAAGGAAAAAATCCAATACGAACGCTATGTCGCAGCAATCTGCGCATTCAGCTTCGTAGTCTCCAATGTTGGCCTGAGCAATATTATCAAAATTTCCATTCCCGTACTCTGCATGCTCTACCCCATCACCATCGTTCTGGTGCTGCTTAATCTGGGTAACGGCATCTTCAAACGTGATCCCAAAATCTACCGTCCTGCAATGACATTTACTACCATCTTTGCTATTATCGACAGCCTGCGTACCCTTGGCCTGACTAGTGAAGGACTGAATACTATGCTTTCACAATATATTCCTCTGTACAGCATTGGCTTCGGCTGGGTTGCTCCCTGTATCGCCGGCATCCTTGTAGGCTTTGTCTGGAAAGCTTTAACAAGCAAATAAACAAATACCTGTGTTCTCTAAAAGGACACAGGTATTTTTATAAAATAAATTTATCCAAGCAATTGCAATATATCAGAAAATTTCGTATAATACTTTGTATACATAAAACATTTTTTACAACAAAAATCATAATTAAAGGAGACTATCATGCACTCATCAAAAAGTAACGCATCCTTAGTATTGCCTATCGGCCTAATGCTTTTTTCATTCTTCTTTGGTGCGGGCAATCTTATTTTCCCGCCTATTCTTGGCCAAATGGCTGGTGAAAACCTGGTTATGGCAACCCTTGCCTTCTGCATTACCGGCGTAGGCTTCCCACTGCTTGGCGTTTTGGCAATGGCCATCAATCGTCACGAAGACCCTGACGGAATGGCAATGCCCGTACATCCTACCTATGCCCGTGCAGTAACCCTGCTCTGTGCCCTGACCATTGGTCCTCTCTTTGCAATTCCCCGTACTGCAGCAACCTCCTATGACACAGGCATCATGTTCCTGCTGCCTACCTCCTATCAGGATATGGGCTTAGCTGCGTACTCTCTGTTCTTCTTTGCTCTGACCTACTTCATGTCCATCAATCCCTCCAAGATTGTAGACAACATTGGCAAGGTTATGACTCCTATCCTGCTGGGCAGCTTGGCAGTACTCATCTGTGCAGCTGTATTCAGCCCCGTTGGCCCTGCAGAAGCACCTACTGGCGAATATGCCACCGCTCCCTTCTTTAAAGGCTTTGTAGAAGGCTACAACACCATGGACCTTCTGGCATCCCTGCTCTTTGGCGCAGCTGCTATCAAAGCAATTGAAGGCAAAGGCGTAACCGACCAAAAAGAGCTCACCAGCCTCTGCATAAAGGCAGGCTTCATTGCTGCAGGCTGCCTGGGCGCAATCTACACCGCGCTGTCCTACACTGGTGCAACCAGCGCTTCCATCATCAGAGAAGCTACTAACGGCGGTCAAATGCTCAACATCATCTCCGCTCATTACTTTGGCGGCTTTGGCAAGATAGTTTTGGCAACCATCATCTTCTTTGCCTGCATCACCACCAGCATTGGTCTGACCACTGCAATTTCCTCTTACTTTGAAAAGCTCACCGGTGGCAAGGTATCCTACAAAACCTTCGTTACCAGCATCTGCGTATTTAGCTTTGCTATCTCCAACGTTGGTTTGAGCAACATCATCCAATTCTCCATCCCCGTTCTCTGCATTCTGTATCCCATCACCATCGCAATGGTTCTGCTGAACGTTGGCAAGAACATCTTCCATGGTGACAAATACATCTTCCGCAGCACCATGATCCTGACCACCATCTTCTCTATTTTTGATGGTCTCCGCGCTGCAGGTATTGATACTGGTGCTGTTAACACCTTCCTGGCTAAGGTTGTTCCTCTTTACGAAATCGGCTTTGGCTGGGTACTGCCCTGCTTTGGCGGTATCGTACTGGGTTACATCTTAAAAGCTGTTTGCGGCAGCAAATAAGCGGCTAAACATTAAAAGCTTTCACCCTCTTTACTGGACCAACCAGTAAGGAGGGTATTTTTATGGCTTGCTGTTCCGAGCATCTCCAAAAATAGACCCTGCTAAATACTCCAAAGATATTACAAAAAACAGCTTAGAATATACTATTCTTAAATAGATAAAACCAGCAGAAAATGACATATGTCAAAAAATTTGAGCCTGCCTGCACATTTATGCTATAATATTATGGTAGGCCTTGGCTTCACCCTACAGCCAAGCCACAATACGACTAATTAGGTGATAACATGACAGAAGAAAAAAAATGCAACGACACCTCCTGCGGCCGCAGCAGCTGCGAAGGTTGTGAGCATGCACATCAGGCTCCTACAGATTTTTCTGTAAAGCTCAATGATATGAGCACTGTAAAAAAAGTAATTGCCATCGTCAGCGGCAAAGGCGGCGTAGGCAAATCTCTGGTAACTGGTCTTATGGCATCTGCAATGCAGCGCCGCGGAAAGCAAAGTGCTGTCCTTGATGCAGATATTACTGGCCCTTCCATGGCACGCACCCTGGGCATCAGCGGTAAGGCTAAGGCCAGCGAAATTGGCATCATGCCTCAATTCAGCAAAAGCGGTATCGAGGTTATCTCTGCCAACATGTTCCTGAAAAATGAAGCTGACCCCGTTGTATGGCGTGGTCCTCTCATTGCAGGCATGGTAAAGCAATTCTGGAGTGACGTAATCTGGACTGACATTGAGTATATGTTTGTAGATATGCCTCCTGGAACCGGCGACGTTCCCCTGACCGTATTCCAATCCCTGCCCGTAGACGGTATCATTGTCGTAACCTCTCCTCAGGAGCTGGTTTCCATGATTGTAGCTAAGGCTGTAAACATGGCTAAGATGATGAATGTTCCCATCCTGGGCCTTGTAGAAAACTACTCCTACTTCCACTGCCCTGACAATGGCAAGGATTATGAAATCTTTGGCCCCAGCCACCTGCAGGAAACTGCTGATGCCTACGGCCTGAAAATTTTGGCACGTCTGCCCATTGACCCCTCCATTGCAGCTGCAGCTGACGCAGGCAAAATGGAAGAGCTGAAAATTGAACAAATCGAAGAATGCTGCGACTATTTGGAAACAGCCTTTAAAGAGTAATACAAAAGCAAAACGGAGCTTAGCGAAAGCTAGGCTCCGTTTTTTACGGACAAAAAACAAATACCACCGTCATCCTAGAGAGCTGCTTCCCTGAAAGACAACGATGGCTTTTTGTCTATTCAATTATATACCTCGAAACATAAACAAGCAAGTTAACCTCAGAGTTATTTGCGTTTAACTGCAATACCGGTCATGTGTACGATAAAAAACTCATCACCTGTGCCATCCATAACAGTACCTTCGTTACCTGTAGCAATGGTCAACTTTACATCAATTAAAGCGTCTGCACCAATATCGTGTGCATCAATCTTTAAATCCAGCAAGGCTTCATCATGAGCTTCTTCAAAAACGCCTGAATTACACCAAGTGTACAAACCACCGTCAATGATTTCATAATCAAAATCAACTGCAGTAGTAAAATATATAGGAAATTTCTCAAACTTACGAGCCAGAGCCTCACGCTCCCTCTTTTCCCTTAATTCCATAGGACTTTCTTCTTCTGAACCAAAACCAAATAAACCCATAATATGCACCTCCGGTGAAAGAATAAAATTAATTATATAAAAAATATAATCTTATGATTAGCCATTAACATAATAAGACTACTTTTCTTACTTTAGTCAATCAGCAAATAAATGATGCTACTATGTAGCTGGTGTAGAAATTAGCAGTAAGCTAGATCCACGCACCCACGAAGGGTGCGACCTTTGTTCCAAGTTTCAAATAAGTCTTTTTCAATTTCAATCCACGCACCCACAAAGGGTGCGACGTCCTCAGCGTTATCAATAAACGCCATTTCCACCAATTTCAATCCACGCACCCACAAAGGGTGCGACATCGACTACAAAGCTCCTTCTACAAGTGGTTCTGCTATTTCAATCCACGCACCCACAAAGGGTGCGACATCTATAATGCTAAGATAAATAGCAGCATGAAATTTCAATCCACGCACCCACAAAGGGTACGACTTGTTTTGGTACTGCAGGTACAGACGGAGCTTGAGATTTCAATCCACGCACCCACAAAGGGTGCGACCAATCGGTGCGGCGGCGTATGTGATTTGGGATAATTGATTTCAATCCACGCACCCACAAAGGGTGCGACTACATCAAATAGTTCTCTGCTGATCAGGGCAGATTTCAATCCACGCACTCACGAAGGGTGCGACAAACCGAGTTTAAAAGAAAAGGAGCTAACACCATATTTCAATCCACGCACCCACGAAGGGTGCGACCGTTTCCAATCATTCAACACATTGCGTGCTTCCTTATTTCAATCCACGCACCCACGAAGGGTGCGACTGGAGAGTTAGCCGTTGTTACAATCAATGGCGACATTTCAATCCACGCACCCACAAAGGGTGCGACACGACTATCGTGGAGAGATTATCTTGCTTGTCATTTCAATCCACGCACCCACGAAGGGTGCGACTCTTACCTCAACTAATCCAAAATTCTGCTCCACTAGATTTCAATCCACGCACCCACGAAGGGTGCGACCAGTATCAGCAACAAGTTTATCAATCTCGTAAGATGTCAATCCACGCACCCACAAAGGGTGCGACCTACAATCTCATTTACAATGAATGGTTTCGTGATGAATTTCAATCCACGCACCCACAAAGGGTGCGACTACAAAGAGCAAAGTATACGACTGCTAGCGAGCAATTTCAATCCACGCACCCACAAAGGGTGCGACTTATTCAAAGATAAAGCTACCAAAGCCTCCCAAATAATTTCAATCCACGCACCCACAAAGGGTGCGACTGCATCCTACTAAAGTACGTTTTTTCGCTTGTGGTATTTCAATCCACGCACCCACGAAGGGTGCGACTTGCTCTGCGTATCCCTTTTTGGCCTATGCAATATTTCAATCCACGCACCCACGAAGGGTGCGACAATATAAATCAATGAGTTTATATGGTTTACTTAAAATTTCAATCCACGCACCCACGAAGGGTGCGACAGTTGGGAAAAACCAGTATATAAGGACGGCTGGATTTCAATCCACGCACCCACGAAGGGTGCGACACGTAGTTCTTTTATTTTGTCGCCAATCATACAAATTTCAATCCACGCACCCACGAAGGGTGCGACGTGGTAAGTTTCAGCTGGAGAGCAAGGCGGACATATTTCAATCCACGCACCCACGAAGGGTGCGACCGGAAGAGCCGTTATCCAACGAAGAACAGATAGAAATTTCAATCCACGCACCCACGAAGGGTGCGACGTCATACGCCCTGACAAAGCCCCCTGCTGTGGAATTTCAATCCACGCACCCACGAAGGGTGCGACTTGGATTTGGGTGCTGATTTCACGATAGCCGTTATATTATTTCAATCCACGCACCCACGAAGGGTGCGACAAAATTTCGTGGGGCCTGCCATCGTCAGCAGCAATTTCAATCCACGCACCCACGAAGGGTGCGACGGGGTTAAGCGTCGCCCGGGCGGCTTGGGTTGAATTTCAATCCACGCACCCACGAAGGGTGCGACCTTTGCAACATAATTTTACGGTTTCCCTTTACGGATTTCAATCCACGCACCCACGAAGGGTGCGACCGGAGACGATCCATTGAAAATCTAACCGCACATAATTTCAATCCACGCACCCACGAAGGGTGCGACAGGCAATTATTCTAAGGTATTGTTGGAGTGCCCCAAATTTCAATCCACGCACCCACGAAGGGTGCGACTGCATCTGAGCCTCAGAGATAATCTCCGAGCTTGGATTTCAATCCACGCACCCACGAAGGGTGCGACCGCCAAAGCATATAGCGTGCCGGTATCCCTCTCCATTTCAATCCACGCACCCACGAAGGGTGCGACTTTAATTTCATAGGCTCAGTTCACCTTCCTGAAATTTCAATCCACGCACCCACGAAGGGTGCGACTAAACGTTCTCTAAACAAACCATAGCGTTTGCCTAATTTCAATCCACGCACCCACGAAGGGTGCGACGCCTGCACAATTACTAGTGCTGGCAGTTTAAACGTATTTCAATCCACGCACCCACGAAGGGTGCGACCTTAGCACGTGTAGCGCATATCAACCACGGATTATTTCAATCCACGCACCCACGAAGGGTGCGACGCGACGGCAATAACGTAGAGCTAGAATGTTTTGTAATTTCAATCCACGCACCCACGAAGGGTGCGACCTTATAAAATTTTACATTATAATTATAACATATATATTTCAATCCACGCACCCACGAAGGGTGCGACAGCTATCAAGTTACTCGCTATCAACGAGCAGCTTATTTCAATCCACGCACCCACGAAGGGTGCGACATGGTGGTTATAAACTTTTTCGCTCCCCTTTTCTTATTTCAATCCACGCACCCACGAAGGGTGCGACATTTTCAGCTGATTTTCGTTGGTAATATGGATATTTCAATCCACGCACCCACGAAGGGTGCGACCTTTTATCTCTTTGGCTTCCGATGCTGCTGCATTGGAAGATTTCAATCCACGCACCCACGAAGGGTGCGACGATTGATAGCCGTGATGTAGCAGTATCAAACAAATTTCAATCCACGCACCCACGAAGGGTGCGACCCCTCTTCGCCATGTTTGTTTTAATCCTGCTTTATTTCAATCCACGCACCCACGAAGGGTGCGACACTGGTTCTCCTTTAACCTTTGTTGGTGGTGAGATTTCAATCCACGCACCCACGAAGGGTGCGACCTTGTTTGGAAAAACTGGGTTAAAATGTGTGGTATTTCAATCCACGCACCCACGAAGGGTGCGACATGATAATGGCGTATTTGGTTATCAAGAGCGTTATGATTTCAATCCACGCACCCACGAAGGGTGCGACCGCATTTCACAAATATTTCATAATCTACCTTAATTTCAATCCACGCACCCACGAAGGGTGCGACTCCTACAGCTAATATACGCCGTTCTGTTTTTGACAATTTCAATCCACGCACCCACGAAGGGTGCGACAATTCATTTCGTGCTGCCGTTACCGACCCGCAAGATTTCAATCCACGCACCCACGAAGGGTGCGACGTGGACGACCTTGTGCGCAGGGTTCGCCGGGAATATTTCAATCCACGCACCCACGAAGGGTGCGACCAACGAGCTTGCCCGCTCACGTTGGGTTGGCGTAATTTCAATCCACGCACCCACGAAGGGTGCGACTATTAGCTTCCCTGCCTTTTTAAAAGGCAGTCCAATTTCAATCCACGCACCCACGAAGGGTGCGACCTGCAATTCCTTCACGTAATTGCTGCTCATGGAAATTTCAATCCACGCACCCACGAAGGGTGCGACGCAATTACTCTAAGGTATTATTGGAGTGCCCCAAATTTCAATCCACGCACCCACGAAGGGTGCGACATGAAGGAGTGTAAAAATGGCAAAGTTAGCAGTATTTCAATCCACGCACCCACGAAGGGTGCGACTCTAATGAATAATGTAACTGTAACTGGCAAAATATTTCAATCCACGCACCCACGAAGGGTGCGACAGCGCAAATACAAAACAAGTACACATCACATAACCAAAAGAAAAAGTGCGATGTTTATTTTTGCATCTACGACATTAAGAAAAAACTTAAATTTTACTGCATTCTTATTTCTTCAGAAAAATGTTTACTTGAACCTCGCAACTTACAACAAAAGCAATCCTTCTGCATCATACGATGGTTTTGCGCCTATATGCTCGGTTTTATTACTGTATTTATTTCCAAGATTATAAAAACGCAAGCTATCCTTTTCAGGATCAATTAATAAAGACAATTCATGCTGTAACATTCTATACTGTGAAGCATCTAAGATACATTCAAATACTGAGTTCTGTACTCTTTGTCCATGACGGACACAGCATTTAGCAACTTGTCGTAATCTACGCCTCCCGGCAGCATCTTCAGTATTAACATCATATGTAACTAATACCAACATCTTATCACTTCCATAAAAAAGCTGGATATTCCTCCAAATCTCCACGAATATATCTGGCTAATAATAAAGCTTGAGCATATGGTAGCATTCCCCATGGCATTTTCTCATCTAAAAAAGGATGCAAAATCTCCTCTTTTCGACGTTTATCCCACTCCGACAGAAATATTTTCCTGCCATTATCATTTAGATAAACGGCTCCATCAGGCTTTTTGTCAAAATGTTTATGATTTAACATCTGATTATTAATAACATAAAGAACACATCTATCCGCTACAACATGTCTAAATTCTTCCATTAAGTCTAGAGCTAATGAGGTTCTTCCTGGCCTATCTCTATGAAGAAATCCAACATAAGCATCTAGGCCAACACTTTCTAATGCCGAAGCACAGTCATGAGCCAAAAGAACATATGCAAAAGATAACAAAGCATTAACTGCATCTGTAGGAGGTCTTTTTACTCTGCCATCAAAAGTAAAATAGATTTTGTTCCTTAGAATGAGCTCTGAAAATATTGCAAAATAATCTTTAGCAGCATTTCCTTCGATACCCCTTAATTCATCTAAATCGGAACATACTCTCGCTAACCGCATTTTACGCATCAACTCTCGACTAGTTTGAAGCAGTACTTCTTCGTTGATGGACAGTTTATGATCTCGTAAAATCCTATTGACTACACTATGAGCATTATATACCTTACCGCAAATGAAATTACGAGCCACAAGACAGCTCTTATCTAAATCATCAGAAATACGATACTGTTGCTTTCTTAATAAAACATTTCCCTGACTAGAACCACATACCCTAGCCAAAAAACGTCCTCTAGGGGTAAGAAAACACATAGAAATACTTTTCTCGGCACATGCTCCCATTAGAGCTGGACTGGAACCTTTATAGCTAAAACTGATGATGCTCTGCAATCCAAGTAATGGTATTCTACGAACTATTTTATTATCTTGATAAGCAACTACATTCTCATTTTCCAGTGCCAGATAAATATCTTCAGAATTTATAAATAGCGTTCCTAATAACTTACGCATACCTACTCCTCCAAATATTTATTATAATAATCTGCAACTGAAATTTTCTTGCAAAGCTTAGGCAAACATAAGTCTTTAAGAGAACAACTCCTACATTTAGCAGTTGGTTTGACCTTGGGAGTAAAGCCCCGCCGATAATACGCATGCATTTTCGTCAAAGTATCTATGACCCCATGACGTAGTTCTTCTGTAAACTTTACCTCCAATCGTCTGCGGATAGAATCGTAATACAAATATCCTTTATCAATCTTACAGCCAAACATTTCTTCTAAACATAGTGCTTGACCGCATAATTGATAAACGTCTTCTAAACCTTCTTTGGGCTTGCCAAGCTTGTATTCCACAGGATAAACATCCCAGGTTCCACGTTTTCCGTGTAATACTGCACCATTATCATCATCACGACGGAAAAACTCAACAACATCACATTGTCCATTCACGCCTAAATTTGATGATGAAAAACGTAATCCGCGAACAACTAAAAGACCTTTTCTAGACTCTTTTATATTTTCATCATGACACTTTTCATGAGCTAGCTTCCCGTCCGTAGTCTTTAAGTTTTCACACCATTGATTCTCCAAATGAATTAATGCCCATTGACGTTGACAAAAGACGAAATGCTGTATGCCGGAAAGCATCAAAAACTCATCTTTATCATATTCCATAAACTAATCAATAACCATCAATAATATCAGGTACTAAGCCGTCTAATTGGTTAATTACGAAATCATAATCATTCACACTACTAGGTGTAACAATCCCATCCTTTAGAACTGCTTTTACAGAACGATGAACCTTAGCAGAAGAATATTGTCCTGTTTTAGAATTATGTTCCCACCAATAAAGCTTAACAACTTCCATTGAGCCATCAGGACGAGCAGAAGAAGCATCATTCTCAAACAATGTTCTTAAGCACTCTTTGATAACATCAGCATCTTCAGCAGTAAATCCTGTTTTCTCGGCTAGCTGTACATTGATAGAACCCTTAATTTCATATAATCCAAATTTCACCATATGCTTCATACCCATAGTGTCAGATCCTTTTTTATCATCTTTGTCGGATCCATTAACACTTTTAGTAATTTGATAAGAGCATACTTCAATAGGATCGACACTAACAGCCTGATGAATTGATACTGGGCCACGTACACCTATAGAAACATTATCTCCTTCATTTTCCTTACTCTTTTTGCCACCAGAAAAAGCAAATACCTGACCAAAGCTACGTACATCAATCCATTTTTCACAAGTAAATTTAGCACGCTCATCTTGATTCGATTTTGTTTTACTCATTTTAATACTTTTAAAATAATTTTCATAACGTTCACTTAAAGATTTGCATCCATCAACACAACGTTCATTAGATTGCACAAAAATCTCTTTACCCATATCCTGCATACGATTACGAATTTTACGCTTTACACATTCTGCAGTCATTTCGCCATAGTTATTGTAATCAAAACGTGGACGATTACCATTTAACGGGTCACCATTTGGATTAGCCATTACCACACTAACAAATAATAAAAAATCAATCTTCTTGTTCAACATTGCCATTTTCAATATCCTCCTCTTGTTTTTTATTAGATTTTAAAAGTTCATTTCTTTGTAAAAAATAACCCATTAAATATTGTGATTCTAATGGTCTATTCTTTATAACATCATCAACATCATCCAACTTTTCCATAATTTCACCAATTAAATTTTTATACTTTTGGCGACTCCCCGGATAAAGTTGAGCAAAATAAGGAAGCAATCTATCATATATTATTTTCATAGTATTATATGGTCTAGCACAAAAAGCAGATTGTAGCCTAATTGCATTAGGTTCTCTTTTTTCTTCATAACTATAAGTCGCTCGCTCCACTTGCTCCATAACTGCTAGCAATCTACCGAACAGATAACTTCTATTAATATTATGCTTATCAAGGCTCATAGTCCACTCCTCCTTATTAGCTTTATCATTATAATACTTTCTTATAATTGCACAAGCAACTGACAAAATAGCTTCTCTATTGTTATTGTTGTAGCACAATGGCATGGAAGCCTTTGTAGTTAAGGCCAACACTATATCGTACGGTATAGGTGCCATTTCAATCATACAGGTAAACAATCTTTGCATATGTAATTTTAAAACCTTATCATCGACTTCTACCTTACTATCGTCCTTATTACCTAGTTGGTTTCCAAATGCAAATTTTACGATGTTATATAAAGTAGGTGACTGGACATTCTTATAATAATACCAATAACAGCTATCATACCAATGGTTAATTCTATCTAAGAAGTCAGATGCCTTCAACTCATTGTAGTATACTACTGACAATCGTCCAGTGGTAGCAGCATCTAATGCAGCTATTACTACGTCCTCTGTTGCTGGCAATTCATTTCTAAATCCAGAAAAAGAATATTTCAATTCTTCTCTGTAATCTGATGGTGTAAAGATTGATTTATTTCTATTACAAAAAGGACTTTTAACAATATCCATTACGGCTTTACCTTTGGGATTCCAAATTATAGCAATCCGATTACCTATTCTAAAACTAGTAGAATCATTACTTGCTAACCATTGTAAAATCACATACACCTTTTGAAATGCTAAATAACCAACACTGCTTGCCTGTTCAGAAGTTTTAAACCTTCCCCTAAATACAAAGTTATTTGAGTCGTTAGCTGATACGAGTTTTGCATTTGCAAATCCTTTATAAATTTTTTTAGGAGTAGATGATGCTAGATTTACTATATCTCCAGTAATCATACATAACCCATTATCATATTCTTGTTCAACTATATTTTGATAATAATCCGTCCATTTCCTAAACAGATTGTTATCCTTCCAACATTCTTCGTTATTTTTAGTTCCCAAAATACGCCATCTAATAAAGTCTCCATCCTTATAATTAGATATACCGTTGGTCTCTAAATCTTTAGTAATTGAACCTTTTTCTAAGTATTTTCTAACCGCAGTTAACTTCTCATCTCCATATACAGATGTTTCCCAATTCGATAGTTGTTTTATAAACTGTTCAAATTTTTCGCTACCAACTCTTAAATAACTTAAATTGTCACATAATGGATATGGAGCAATTTTTGAACTAGTGCGACTTCCAGACTCTACAGTTGTAGGAATAATTGTATCCACACTATATTCTTTATCTCCACCTTTTTTAGGCTTTTCCAACCTTTTTGCAGAACAAAAATCACCAGCAGAATTTATAACTATCTCTATTTGTACATCTTTCATAACATGAGAAAGAGGCAGTAATGGTGTTTTATTAGAAAAAAATTTCCCTGTCAAAGATTTATGATATTCATAAGTCTCGTATGCCTTTTGAAAAAGTCCCACTGTATGCAACTCCTTTCTTCTTTAATCTTCAAATTCCTCCAAACCTATGAAATTGGTATTTTGTATGAATTCTTTTTTGCCCATTTTACGAATATTCTTGTTAATATTACATTCTTCTGGACGAATAAATTCAACAATACCTTTTTTCATAACAGGTCTCCAAAAATGTACTGTCATCATGTCTTCGGTTTCCTTAGAAAAAGCTTCGTCAGCATAGGTAATACCATGATACATCAATCCAAAGCTTAATTCATTGATATAATCATAAGCTCCTTCACTGCTACCAAATTTACAAGGTTCTACATATGCCTGACACTCTCTTGTTCCTAAAAAAATATCTCTTCTACCGCCCTTTTCTATCATCCTTTTGGCTATATTATGATGTTTATTTTCATTTCTATCATGAGCCAACTCTGGACGATTCAAATTCCATTCAAAATGCGCTTGGACCTGATACCTGCAATTTTTTAAATAAGTGTAATAAGCTAAGTCATTTTTTGCACTAGTATATTTTATTGGTCTAATTCCTTTGACCTCCGTCTGAATTCGGTTCATGATTCTAACTTTGTCAATATACCATATAATCGTCGGCTTCCAATAGCATGAGGAAATTACACCTTTTAATGCTTCATATGTCGGAATCTGATATGTACACTTTTCACCACCTACTCGTGTAATAGGATCACTAAACAAGCCATATGGACCATAAACTTCAAATTCTACAATATTAGGATGCTCAGGACGCATAATTCACCTTTCCTTTCTACCAACTATACATTTGGCTATTTGAATCTGTATAATCTAACCCAATATCTTCTTTATAAAATTCGGAATTTAATAAAATATAAATACCGAAATTTTCAATATATCTTATAGCATGTAGTTTTTCTAAAGCTTCTAATTGGTATTTAAAAACCCCAATCGTATATCCAACAGCACTCTTAATTTGTTGGGCTACAAATCCCTTATCATATTTAGCCTGCTCAGATTCCAAAGCATTTATAATATCCAATCCCGACTTATAAGGCACCAAAAGGTCAAAATTATCATTATCGAAAACACAAAACTTACTACCAGCAGTTTTTATTTTACTTGATAAGAAAAATGGTAGAACCATTTCTTCCGCATCACCAATATTGGGTGCCAATAAATTAAATATAGACACACCTTCATTATTCAACGGAAAATCACAAAATCCATAATATAATCCATGATATAGATGTTTATAATAATATTCTATCGCATCTTCAGACAACAAATGTCTAAAATTATCGTCTGATTTTGCAACTTCCAATAGACTACTAGTGGAATCCTTCGCACGTTGAATATCAGGAAGCCTCGATAAATTTTCACCAACCAGCCTTATAATATGCACTTTACCTAATGTTTCACATTCGCCATGCCTATTACATCTTCCAGCAGCTTGAACAATATTATCCATCCCAGCTTGTAATCTTATAACACAGCGAAACGATACATCTACTCCAGCTTCAATTACCTGAGTAGCAATACATACTACTTTGCAATCAGAATTTGAATTAAGGCCCTTTTTTATATCAGAAATTATCTTTTTCCTATGAAATGCACACATAGACGCAGATAAGTGACATAATCTAATATTTTTATTTAAGCAACTTTTTAGGCTTTCAAATATTTGCTTAGCTTCAGATTTTGTATTACATATAATCAACAAACTATCATTTTCTTGTAAAACGTCCTTGATGAAATCAATAATTTGCTCGTAAGTTTTACTTCCAGAATCAATAACCTCTGTCCTATTAAAACATTTAGAAAATTTTTCTGGTATATTGATTAAATTTTGCACTTTATTAGTTAGAGGATGTTCTGTTTTCTCTAAACAAGGCTGTGTAGCTGAACAAAGAATGACTGTAGCACCACACACTTCTGTCAAAAAATTGATAGCTAAATTATATAAAGTTAACATTTTTATAGGCACTGTTTGTACCTCATCAAAAATAATAATACTATTAACCAATGCCGAAAAACGTCTTACCGATGTAGTTTTCCCTAAAAATAAAGTATTCAAAAACTGTACTAACGTAGTAATAATGACAGGGGAATCCCAAGAATTAACAAATAATTCTCGTTCATTTAATTCGTCGTAACTTTCTCCATCATCTATCACATTAGAATGATGCTCTAATATTAAGCTTTCATCGCCTATAGCCTTTCTAATTTCCTGAGCATTTTGCTCAATTATAGACAATAATGGCATTATAAAAAATATTCTTTTCATAGAATACTCTTTGGCGTGAGCCAATGCAAATCTTAGTGATGCCAATGTTTTGCCACCACCAGTTGGTACGTTTAACCTATATATCCCCTTTGGCCTTAATGCAGCTTTAAAACATTCATCAGAAATCCATTTGCGAGCCATATCTATATCATATTGCTGTGGAAATATCGATATATAATTATTAAAATAATCTAATAAATCATCCCATCGATACAGTACATCATTATCAGTATGAATATCTTCATTAAATTCTATTGTATCTTTTCTATCACCATATATAACAGCTGATGTCAACAACCTACACAACATAGAAATATAAAAACCGATTTCACGATTTATGTCCTCACTTTGAGTTTGTTCTCCCATACTGTTGATATTATCTACAATGCGGCCAATCTCTTTACAAGATTTTCTAAAATACTCATCAATTATTTTTTGGCTATGTCACAACAAACAGTTGATAAATAGCCATTTTTATAGGGGAGTATCAGA
>ERZ773243.168-NODE-168-length-95876-cov-19.078970_pt1 | contig 95876 bp, 83 predicted proteins | sample MGYA00580520_ERZ773243 | MGnify/ENA primary metagenome ERZ773243 (study PRJEB29015, sample SAMEA2737747) | human gut metagenome | biome: human gut; feature: human-associated habitat; material: faeces | place: China | collected 2012 ... | reverse complement strand
ATCCCATCATTTCTACGTGAGCAGGAACTGATGAAGAACCAGCGAACTGAGCGTCTGAGTGCATACGGCCCATAGTGTCAGTCATACCGTAAGAAGCTGGACCAGCAGCCATGTTATCCGGGTGAAGTGTACGACCTGTACCACCACCTGAAGCTACTGAGAAATAAGGTTTACCTGCAAGAACACGTTCTTTCTTGTAAGTACCTGCTACCGGATGCTGGAAACGAGTCGGGTTAGTAGAGTTACCAGTGATTGATACGTCTACACCTTCTTTCCACATGATAGCTACACCTTCACGAACGTCGTCAGCACCATAGCATTTTACTTTAGCGCGAGGACCGTTTGAGTAAGCGATTTCACGAACTACGTTCAATTCGCCAGTATAGTAGTCAAACTGAGTCTGAACGTAAGTAAATCCGTTGATACGAGAGATGATCTGAGCAGCGTCTTTACCCAAACCATTCAAGATACAACGCAAAGGTTCTTTACGAACTTTGTCTGCTTTTGCAGCAATTTTGATAGCACCTTCAGCAGCAGCGAATGATTCGTGACCTGCCAAGAAAGCGAAACATTTAGTTTCTTCGCGCAGCAACATTGCAGCCAAGTTACCGTGACCGATACCAACCTTACGGTCGTCGGCTACTGAACCCGGAATACAGAATGCCTGCAAACCGATACCGATTGCTTCAGCAGCTTCAGCAGCATTGGTGCAGCCTTTCTTGATAGCGATAGCACAACCTACTACGTAAGCCCATTTTGCATTTTCGAAGCAGATAGGCTGAGTTTCTTCACAAGTTTTATAAGGATCAAGACCATACTGTTCGCAGATAGCGTTAGCTTCTTCGATGTCTTTGATACCGTTAGCGTTCAAAGCAGCAAGAATCTGTTTGATACGACGGTCCTGGCTTTCAAATTTTACTTCTCTAATCATATGTTCTTTCCTCCTTAATTATTCGTGACGTGGGTCGATATGTTTAACTGCGCCTTGTTCTGCTGTGAAGCGTCCGTAAGTACCGGTTACTTTCTTCAATGCTTCGTTAGCGTCTGTTCCTTTTTTGATTTCATCCATGAACTTGCCCAGATGAACGAATTCATATCCGCAGATTTCATCGTTTTCATCCAAAGCGATAGTCTTGATATAACCTTCTGCCATTTCCAAGTAGCGAGGACCTTTAGCCAATGTTCCGTACAGAGTACCTACCTGGCTGCGCAGACCTTTACCCAAGTCTTCCAGACCAGCACCAATCATCAAACCGCCTTCAGAGAAAGCCGACTGAGTACGTCCGTAAACAATCTGCAAGAATAATTCACGCATAGCAGTGTTGATAGCATCACAAACCAAGTCAGTGTTCAGGGCTTCCAAAACAGTTTTACCCGGCAGGATTTCTGAAGCCATAGCTGCTGAGTGAGTCATACCTGAGCAACCGATAGTTTCAACCAAAGCTTCCTGGATAATACCTTCTTTAACGTTAAGGGTCAGTTTACAAGCACCCTGCTGAGGAGCACACCAACCGATACCGTGAGTCAAACCTGAAATGTCTTTGATTTCTTTTGATTTAACCCATTTTCCTTCTTCAGGAATTGGAGCTGGACCATGATTAGGTCCTTTTTTTACAACACACATGTGTTCAACTTCGTGTGAATAAGTCATATTCGTTACGTTTTATTAGTTGGTAATAAAAAATAGGTTTCATAACCTTTTTCTATTAAGGAGGGAATTCCTTAATACATCGGCAAAGTTAGTCGTTTTATTTTGTTATGCAACCGAATAAACCAAACTTTTTCTTCGCTTTTTATAATATTTTTGCTTTATCTTTGCCGCGGTATTGTTTTCAGGCGACTGATGGGCTGAGAATTTTAAGCTGCCGGCTTGTTGCCTGAAATCAGACAGCCTGACTTAAGAACTCAAAAACTTGAACGATATGGAAGAAACAAAGATTATAGTGACCGATGAGGCGTTACGTGCCGGAGCCGCAGAGGGTATGGATGGCTTTTTGAAGGTGTTTATTGATAAATACCTTGAAGTTACATCGGGTAGGGTATGTGCAGAGACGATGCCTTTGCTGAATGGTTATCAGCATACCTTGTTAGGTTATCATTTTTTCCGGGAAGAAGTGCTTGAGGGAGGCTTCATTCAGTTGATTCAGAATGGATACGGTCCTTATATTTTTGACAATCCTTTTGCGAAAGCGATGCGCCTGTTCGGAGCGAAGGATTTTGGAAAACTGATTTATGAGGCGAAAAAGATTTATGATGCGCATCGTGATGACTTAGAGCGTGAGTGTACGGATGACGAGTTTATGGCAATGTATGAGCAATATGAGGCTTTCGATGACATAGAGGAGGCTTTTATGGAAATGGAAGAGGAGGTAACTGAGCAGATAGCCCGTTATGTGGACGAGCATCTGGAACAGTTTGCCGAGATCGTGTGAAAGAAAAATAGGTGAATGGGTTTGGAAAACAAGTCTTTTTAATGTTTATATTTGTTAAATAGCCGAAGGCGGTGCAGTTTTCTTGTGAAGGACTCATTTACTTAGCGCAGTGAGATAGAAATAGAATAAAAACTTAAATAAAATATCGTAAAACATGAAAAAGATTAAATTGGCGGCTATGTTTGCCGCAGTGGTGGCAATGCTTGGATTTAGCTCTTGCTTGGGTGGAGATACCAATAACATTGCTACAGGAATGGAGTATGTGAAAAATACAGGAATGCCCGGATATTATAGCTTTGAAAACTCAGCGGGCTTGCGCCTTGAGCCGAGCAATCAGAAACAATGGGCAGAGACTTCTGTTACCACTCCTTATGTAATTATTCAGTATCAATATAGTCCAGATTCAATCAAGCAAAATTCAAAACGTTTGCCGATTACGTTGCAGGGAATGGCTGCAGTAAAAGATGCGCAATATTCTATGGGAGATACAGAGTGGGCGAATGCACCGATTTATCTGGCTGGACTGGCAGCTTTCCCTTATTATGATAAAAATAACCTGTTCTTGGGTGTTCAATATTATGTGAAAAGCGGCTCTGACGGCAAGGTAGATGCTTCTGATTCGCAGACCGGTACTCATCAGTTTAGCTTGTATTGCGCAAAAACAGAAAAAGAGTCAATCAGTGGAAGCAATCTGGTGCTTTATGTTCATCATAAGGTAAATGACTTGAGCACAAATAAAGACCGGAAGTCAACAAACGGATTTGAGTATGTTCGCTTTTCTTTGTCGGATGCTTTGAACTGGTATAAAGGAGTGAAGGAAGGTGCTTTGCCCGATAACTTGATTATCAAGTGGAAAGTTCCGGGAAGTCTGTCGGGCGACGATATGCTTGACTATGACAAGGCAAAAGATGTATCTACATCGCTTTCTATCCCTTATGCGAAATATTTCAAGGAATCTAAATAAGCAACATTGCTAATTTATAATAAACTAATCGGGAGACATGCTAACACATGTCTCCTTTTTTTATACATTTGCGTTTCATTTTAGTTTAAGTCAAACTTTGTAAGCTTATCATTAAGACTGTAAGGCTACGGGAAATGAACTGCAAACAGGATTTAGACTACGCGAATTAAATATTTATATAATAAAAGGAGGAAACAGATGGATTATAAAAAATTGTTCCACAAAATAATAGCCTTATTGTCATCGCCGGGAAAGACTTGGACTGAAATCAGTGAAGGTGGTGAAGAACGAAACATCTTGGATAGCTTTGTTTACCCTTTGATTGGCTTATGCAGCATGACTGAATTTATCGGGGCATTTTTGGGACGTGACATCACTCCTGATGTTTTTCAGAATGCTCTTCGCAGTTGCTGCGCCCTGGCGGTAGCATTGTTCGGAGGTTTTTTTCTGGCTGTTTACTTGATAGAAGCTGTGGGAAAGCGCTGGTTTGCGGCTTCATATTCCAAAAGTGTGCTTCATACCTTCGTGGGCTATTCCATGGTGGTTACTTTTGTGCTTGACATGGTGAGTAGCTTTTTCCCTATAGCCATTCTTCACTGGATATTGCAGCTGTACACTCTGTTTGTGGTCTTTGAAGGTGCCCGTCGCTTTTTGCTTGTTCCGGAGGTCAGGTTGAATTCTTATACCTTGGTGTCGACTTTGTTTATCTTGTTGTCTCCGGCTGTAATCGAATCTATTTTTAATAAATTGACTGTGATACTGAACTGATGAAAACTTCAACGAATAATAATATCAATATAAAGAACAAACGGGCGTCGTTTGATTATGAATTTATCGATACATATACAGCTGGTATTGTACTGACCGGTACAGAAATTAAATCCATCCGTCAGGGTAAAGCCAGTTTGGTCGATACGTTTTGTTTTTTCTCACGTGGTGAATTATGGGTAAAAAACATGCATATAGCCGAATACTTTTATGGCTCTTATAATAATCATGCTGCCCGCCGCGACCGGAAGTTGTTATTGACTCATAAAGAATTGCGCAAGTTAGAGCGTACTTCCGATGAGCCGGGATTTACCATTGTTCCTACACGCTTGTATATTAACGAGAAAGGATTGGCCAAAGTGGTTATTGCATTGGCTAAAGGTAAGAAACAGTATGATAAGCGTCAGTCGCTGAAAGAGAAGGAAGATAAGCGTATGATGGACCGGATGTTCAAAAGATAGGAAATAAGTTCTGGGTTTTTGAGCTTTTGGGCTCTTCGGGTTTAAAGTTTGGGCTCATGAACTTAGGCAGGCTTGCTGAGTCCTTTTACTTGGGGGCATGACAGATGCTTCTTGCTTGCCGGTTGGAGCAGCAGGGCAAGTGATTTGTGGAATATACAAGCTCAAAAACTCAGGAACATACAAGCTCAAAAACTACAAAGACTTATGCAAAAACAAATACAAGAACGGATTCTCGTGCTCGATGGGGCTATGGGAACCATGATACAGCGCTACGGACTGTCGGAGGCCGATTTCCGGGGAGAGCGTTTTAAGGATGTTCAGGGTCAGCTGAAAGGCAACAATGATTTGCTTTGTCTGACTCGTCCGGATGTGATTGAAGACATTCACCGGAAATATCTGGAAGCCGGTGCCGATATTATTGAGACCAATACCTTTAATGCCACTTCGGTTTCGATGGAAGATTATCACATGGAGGGGTATTGCAGGGAAATCAATCTGGCTGCGGTGCGTTTGGCTCGTAAACTTGCCGATGAGTATACGCTCCGTACTCCGGAAAAACCCCGCTTTGTTGCCGGGGCTGTGGGACCTACCAACAAGACTTGTTCCATGAGTCCGGATGTGAACAATCCGGCTTTCCGTGCCTTGACTTTCGATGCGCTTCAAACAGCTTACTGTGAACAGATGGAAGCGTTGCTTGAGGGAGGAGTGGATGCTATTTTGATAGAAACCATTTTCGATACGCTCAATGCCAAGGCGGCTATCCGCGCGGCTGAACTGTCGATGGAGCGGGTGGGGCGAAGGGTTCCGCTGATGCTTTCGGTGACAGTTTCTGATACGGGAGGAAGAACACTCTCCGGACAAACCTTAGAGGCTTTCCTTGCATCTGTACAGCATGCTGATATTTTTTCCATCGGTCTGAACTGTTCGTTTGGGGCGCGTCAGCTGAAGCCGTTTCTTGAACAACTTGCCAAGCGGGCTCCTTATTATATCAGTGCTTATCCGAATGCCGGATTGCCTAACAGCTTAGGTCAGTATGACCAGACTCCGGATGAAATGGCAGAAGAAGTTCGGGAATATATTAACGAAGGCTTGGTGAATATCATTGGAGGATGCTGTGGTACGACGGAAGCTTACATCGCCCGCTTCCAAGAATTAGTGAAAGGGGCGGTTCCGCATGTGCCTGCTGCCAAGCCTGATTGCCTCTGGCTGTCGGGACTGGAATTGCTTGAAGTAACTCCGCAGATTAATTTTGTCAATGTGGGTGAACGTTGCAATGTGGCAGGTTCGCGTAAATTCTTGCGTCTGATAAATGAAAAGAAATATGAAGAGGCACTTTCTATAGCTCGCAAGCAGGTGGACGACGGGGCGCTCATTATTGATGTCAATATGGATGACGGATTGCTGGATGCGGCAGAAGAAATGACTACGTTCTTGAATCTGATTGCATCGGAACCGGAAATTTCACGGGTGCCGATTATGATTGACTCGTCAAAATGGGAAGTGATTCTCGCAGGGTTGAAATGTCTTCAGGGGAAGTGTGTGGTAAATTCGATTTCGCTGAAAGAGGGAGAATCGGTATTCATTGAGCATGCACGTACGGTTAAGCAGTATGGTGCGGCGGTGATTGTAATGGCATTCGATGAGCAGGGACAGGCAGATACGTATGATCGTAAGATTGAAGTTTGTGCCCGTGCCTACCGCATTCTTACCGAACAGGTTGGCTTTAATCCGCATGACATTATATTTGACCCTAACGTGCTTGCCGTGGCTACGGGAATTGAGGAGCATAACAATTATGCGGTAGATTTCATTAAGGCTACCGGATGGATCCGACGGAATCTTCCCGGAGCGCATATAAGCGGTGGAGTAAGCAATCTTTCGTTCTCGTTCCGTGGAAATAATTATATCCGTGAGGCGATGCATGCGGTTTTCTTATACTATGCCATCCGCGAAGGAATGGATATGGGTATTGTGAATCCGAGTACTTCGGTGCTTTATACGGATATTCCGGCTGATGTGTTGGAGCGGATTGAAGATGTGGTGTTAAACCGCCGTCCGGATGCGGCAGAACGGTTGATTGAAACAGCAGAGAGTTTGAAGCAGCAGGCAGAGAGTAAGCCGGCTGACGGAAAAACAAGTGGTGACGGATTCCGTTCGCTTCAAACCGTGGAAGAGCGTTTGCAGTATGCTTTGGTAAAAGGAATCAGCGATTATTTGGAGCAGGACTTGAGTGAGGCGCTTCGGCGTTATCCGAATGCGGTCAGTATTATAGAAGGACCTTTGATGGCGGGCATGAACCATGTGGGCGACTTGTTCGGCTCTGGTAAAATGTTTTTACCGCAAGTGGTCAAGACGGCGCGTACCATGAAGAAAGCGGTGGCATTTCTTCAGCCTTATATAGAAGCTGAAAAGAAAGAGGGAGCAAAGAGTGCCGGCAAAGTGTTGGTAGCTACGGTGAAGGGCGATGTGCATGACATCGGAAAGAATATTGTTTCGGTGGTTATGGCTTGTAATGGCTATGAAATCATTGACTTGGGAGTTATGGTTCCTGCCGAGAAAATAGTGGAAACGGCTATTCGGGAAAAGGTGGATGTTGTAGGACTCAGCGGGCTGATTACGCCTTCACTTGAGGAAATGGTTCATGTGGTGAGCGAGTTACAGCGTGCAGGGCTTGACGTTCCGGTAATGATTGGCGGGGCTACTACTTCAAAACTTCACACGGCTTTGAAAATTGCTCCGGTTTACCATGCTCCGGTGGTTTATATGCGTGATGCTTCTCAAAATGCTTCGGTCTTAGCCAAGTTATTGAATCCGGAACTGCGTCCGGCTTTTGTGAAGGAGTTGGAAGAGAGTTATGAGGAGCTGCGTGAAAAAAATCAGACGCGCGTGGTGAAAACTGCTTCATTGGAAGAATCGCGGAAGAATAAGTTGGATTTGTGGAGCTGATGGCTTGAGCAGACCGTTTATTGCTGTCGGAATACGGCTTTGAAAACTTTGTCTTTAGAGTTTCTTGGGGGACTTGTTGACGCTTGGTTCTGATTAGAATAGTGGAGTTATGATTGTATAAGATACAGAAAAAAACGTCTTGATGTTTTGAGGTAAACGTCAAGACGAAATAAAAAAACGCTTTGATGTTTTTTCTAAAACATCAAAGCGTTTTTTATGAAGGTAAAATAGATTTTATTTTAATAGACTTCCACCTTGTCTGCCAGTGATTTACACTTGTCGCGCAGTGCGTCAAGGTCACCGTCGTTCTTGTCATAACATACCACGACTCCCATGCGTCGGTTCATCTTGGTGTAAGGTTTCCCGAAGATACGTAAGTAGGTGTTGGGCTGTGAGCATACCAGTTCCTCACCCCGGTAGCGCGGAGTTTCTTGGCTGGCTATCGGTGAAAGAATTACGGCACTTGCTCCGATGTGCTCTTGTGTAATACCCGGGATAGGAAGACCAAGTACAGCGTACAGGTGCAGTTCAAATTCGTTCAGGTTCTGTGTATTGGCAAGGGTTACCATACCTGTATCATGTGGGCGAGGAGATAATTCAGAGAAGTAAACTCCGTTTTCATGGCTTAAGAAGAATTCCACGCCCCATAGTCCGTATCCGGTTAAGGCTTCAGTAACTTTAGCTGCCATGCGTTGTGCTTCAGCCAAGTGTTCAGGAGCGATGTGAGCTGGCTGGAAACTTTCGCGATAGTCGCCACCTTTCTGTACGTGTCCGATAGGCGGGCAGAATAGAGTAGGGCCGTTTTTTTGAGTAACGGTAAGCAGTGTAATTTCACTGTCGAATTTGATGAATTCTTCCACAATGAGTTCTTTGATGTCGCCTCGGCTTCCGCTGCAGCCATATTCCCAAGAATACTTTAAGTCTTCCGGACTTTTGGCTACTGATTGTCCTTTTCCTGAAGATGACATTAATGGCTTGATTACGCAGGGATAACCGATTTTGTCGGCTGCTTCTTTCAGCTCTTCGTATGAGGTGGCATAGAAATATTTTGCTGTTTTCAGTCCCAGTTCTTTCGCTGCCAGGTCGCGTATGGCCTTGCGGTTCATCGTGAAGTTTACGGCACGTGCGCTTGGTACCACTTGGATACCTTCTTTCTCTAAGTGAAAAAGACGCTCGGTGCGGATGGCTTCAATTTCGGGGACGATAATATCTGGGTGATATTTTTCAACCACATGGTCGAGTGCTTCTCCGTCCAACATGCTGAATACTTCAAAGGCATCGGCCACTTGCATGGCAGGAGCTCCTGCATAAGAATCACACGCAATTACATATTGTCCCAAACGCTGTGCAGCAATGGTGAATTCCTTACCTAACTCACCAGAGCCTAACAAAAGAATCTTCTTAGTCATATTCGTTTTAAAGTTTTTATACTCATTGCTGCAAAGATAAGATTTTTCATCTTTCTTGAGTATTAAAATTTGCTTTAATTATAGTGGACTGGCAAAATATTCAATGAAAGGAGCTTGTAGCATAAAGATAAATCCGCAGGCTACGGCAATCATCCATACAAAGATGAGGATGATTTTGGTGGCGGTGGACATGGGTTTCCATACACCGAAAGCTTGCATGATGAGTTGCAGTAGCCCTACGATGGGGATTCCGGCTGCCAGCAGTCCGCATACAGAGAGGGCTATGCCGATTCCCGGTGTGGTGCTTACTATATTCCAGTCTATGCCGGGTAAGACGCTGTAGAAGGCTGCCGGGAAGCTGACCAAGATGCCTGTAGCTGCCATAAACAGAGCAAAGAGTACGATGAGACCGACTAACAGGGCGGGGGCACAGCAAATGGCTACTACAACGAGGAATACTTTCAGAAGAAAGCCTACGATGGCTACGAAGGCATTGCCCAGGCGTTGGAGAAAAGAACGTGGCTTTTCAGAGTGTACGTATTCGTTGGCACGTTCGAATCCATCGGTAACCGTTCGTCCGATGTTTTCTACGTTAATGGGTTCTCCTCGCATTTGTAATTTTTCGGTAGCGGTATGTGCTACAGGAAATACAATCCATGCAATGAGGTAGAAGAGGATGAGTCCTTGAAATGCAATTCCTGCTGCAATGAAGCCCACACGCAGCCAGGTAACATCCCATCCGAGGTAGGCAGCCAGTCCGGATACCACTCCTCCTAAAATGCGGTCATCCGGGTTGCGGAAGATGCGGCGCGTGGTTTGTTGACCTTGAGCGGAGTCGGTTTTGGGGGCGTCTTCTTCTTTTTCGAAATCATCGTTGAGCTCTTCAGGTTTACCCATTCGGGCGATAACGGCTTCTACTTGTTCGATGGTTATTACTTGTTTTCCTTCTTGTATATATTCGTCGAACAGTTCTGCAATACGAATCTCCATGTCGTGTACAATCTCTTCTGCTCCTTGACTCTTACGGAAATGGTACCGGAGATTGTTCAGGTAGTTATCTAATAATATATAGGCATCTTCATCAATATGATAAACCGTGCCTCCTAAGTTAACAGTCAGTGTCTTTTTCATCGTGGGTAGTTGTTAGAAGTTTTAGTTTTAAGTGATTTACTGTATTTGAAAGCTCGTCCCATGCCGTTTCAAGTTCGGCAAGAAAATCTTCTCCTTGAGGGGTTAGCCGGTAATATTTCCGGGGAGGACCTTGAGTGGACTCTACCCATTCATATGATAACAATTCATCGTTTTTCAGGCGGGTAAGCAGGGGGTAGAGCGTACCTTCCACTACAATGAGCTTGGCTGTTTTAAGCTTTTGAATGATGTCGGAAGCATAAGCCGGCTCTCGGTGAAGAAGTAAAAGAATGCAGTATTCAAGCATTCCTTTTCGCATCTGTGATTTTACATTATCTACATTCATTTGGTTTACAGTGTTTATTTGTATGACACAAATGTATGTAATAAATGAATACCTTGTATAACATAGTACTTGTTTTTTGTTCTTTTTAACAAAAAAGTTTATTCCTTTTTATCGACTGATATGCTGAAACGGTATATTTGCAGTATGGATTAAACATAAATAAAATGATGGTCATTCGGAAAGCTACGGTGGAGGATATTCCACTGATTAATAAGTTGGCTTGGGAAGTATTTCCTGCAACTTACCAGAGTATATTGACTCGGGAGCAAATAGAGTATATGATGGAATGGATGTATTCGTATGAAAATTTGCGTCGGCAAATGGAAAACGAAGGTCATGTGTATTTTTTAGCCTGTGATGCAGATGAGGCTTTGGGATATGTTTCAGTGAGACAAGAAACAGATGATTTGTTTCATCTGGAGAAGATTTATATAAAGCCTTGCTGTCAGAAAAAGCATTTGGGAAAGAAGTTGTTCGAGCGGGCTATTTCGGCTATAAAGGAAGTTCATCCGGAACCTTGCCGCATGGAACTGAATGTAAACCGTCAGAATCCGGCTTTGGGCTTTTATGAGCACATGGGTATGGAGAAAGTACGGGAAGGAGATTTCCCCATAGGGGCTGGCTTTTATATGAATGATTATATAATGGGGATGAATCTTTAAGTTTCTAAGTTTTTAAGTTTGCTGTTTTTATTTGCAAGAACTTAAAAACTTAGAAACTGAAAATCTTAAAAGTTACTGATGTTGTTCGCGTAACAGGTCGTTAACGGTCTTTACCGGATTGAAGGTGCTTAACGGAACTTCTACAAACACAGTGCTCCAGTCACTCATTGAACCGTTCCATAACCCGGGAAGTTCGAGTGCTTTCAGGTCTTTTCCATTCTTCGATTTATAAGAGATGAAGCCGGTAGCTTTGTCTACGTGTTTCAGCAGGTCGAATTTGTTTCCTTTATAGTCGCGGATTGCACATACCAAATCAACCGGATTAAAGTGAGTTCCTTTTTCAAACATCGCTTTCTTTTCCGGGTCGTTCATGTCGATTTGTGAACTTTCAAGAATTTGCAGTGAAACTGTGTTGTCGGCATTATAAGCTAAGAACGGACCTCCTCCCGGTTCTCCTACGTTTTTGACCATTCCGCAGACGCGCATCGGACGGTTCAGCTTTTTGCGGAGATAAATAACGAGTTCAGCATCTTCCAGGTTTTTTATTTCTTGGTTTCTGCAGTGTAACTTCTGTTGTACGAAGCGGATGATTTCTTCCAGTTCTGCATGGCTGTAGTGACCTCCGTCCAGTAGCTCAAGGTAACTGAATGCCTGTTTCTGTAGGGTAACCAGAACACCGGCAAGTAACTTCTTGTAAGTAACAGTATCGTCTTTCAAGCGGTCGGGTACCACATTGTCGATGTTTTTGATAAATACGATATCGGCATCTAAATCATTCAGGTTTTCAATAAGCGCACCATGTCCTCCCGGACGGAACAAAAGTTTGCCGTCTTTGTCGCGGAACGGATTGTTTTCCATGTCGGCAGCTACGGTGTCGGTGCTGGGCTTTTGTTCAGAAAAACTGATGTGATAGTTAATACCATATTTAGAAGCGTATTCACAAGTCTTTGTATCAACGAGCTTTTGGAAAAGCTGGCGGTGTTCGGTTGATACGGTGAAGTGTACATTTACTTCTCCGGTTTTTCCGGCTGCATAGAGGGCTCCTTCTACCAGATGTTCTTCTAACGGTGTGCGTACTCCGTCGGCATAGCGGTGGAATTTGAGTAATCCTTTAGGCAGTGAACCGTAATTCAGTCCTGCCGATTCAAGCAGGTTTGATACTACAGCTTTATAGTTGTGCTCAGTAAGCAGTGCATCAATATTCTTTCCTGTGTTATCCAGGCATGCTGCATTTAAGTCGTTGAAAAAAGCAAAGCTATGGATGTGGTCGAAGAATTTTTTTTCAAAGTCGGTAGTCGGTACATGGTAGTCGGCACCTAAAAACTCAAACAGGTTTTTAAACATGCGGCTTGCTGCACCCGATGCAGGAACAAATTTTACAATTTTCTTATCTCCTTGCTTGTAGGTATCCCAAGCGTTTAAATAAGCATCTTGTTCTTCTTTTTCGGGTATCAGGATACCGCCATTGTCAACTGATGCTGCGGCAGCAAGCTTTAAGAAAGGAAATCCTTTTTTGAAACATTCCAACTGTTCAGCTATTTGTGCTTCTGAAATGCCTTTGCTTGCTAATAATTCTTTGTCTTCGTGTGTTAACATATTACGTATATTTTGGTTGTTTAAATCATTCGCTTCAAGGTAATGATACCCAAAATTATAAAAAATACTGAAAGAATGCGCTAAAGCAGAAGAAAAAAACTATCTTTACCCGCAAAGATAAAAAATAAAGGCAATGGAAGGTAATGTTTTTTTTACTCGGGAAGAACGGGCAGAGTTGTTTTCGCTATATAAAAGATTGTTGTTGCTGTCGAAAGATACATTGCAGCGTGATGATTGCAGAAAGCTGAAAGCGCACTTGATTAAAGCAACGGCTGGAGGAGGAATCCCTCGTAATGTCTTTGGGATGAATCCTATAATCAAAGATATGCAGACGGCTGTGATTCTGGCTGAAGAAATAGGAATGCGCCGTGCTTCTATTCTTGGTATTATGCTTCATGAATCAGTGAAATATAATTTGTGTACATTGGAAGCAGTTCGTTGTGAATACGGGGAGGATGTGGCAGGAATTATCCGAGGGCTGGTGCGTATCAATGAATTGTATTCAAAGAGTCCTACCATTGAATCGGAAAACTTCCGTAACTTGCTGTTGTCTTTTGCCGAAGATATGCGGGTTATCTTGATAATCATAGCCGACCGTGTCAATCTGATGCGTCAGATTAAAGATAATCCGAATAATGAGGCCCGGCTGCAGGTAGCTAATGAGGCTGCTTATTTGTATGCCCCGCTGGCACATAAGTTGGGGTTATATAAACTAAAGTCAGAACTTGAAGACCTTTCGTTGAAATATACTCAGCACGATGTATATTATCATATTAAAGATAAGCTGAATGCCACAAAAGCGGCACGTGACCGTTATATTGAAGCCTTTATTGAACCTGTACGTGCGAAGTTGGAAGAAGCTGGATTGACTTTTCATATCAAAGGGCGCACCAAGTCTATTCACTCTATTTATCAGAAGATGAAAAAGCAGGGATGTCCGTTTGAGGGGGTGTATGATTTATTTGCCATCCGTATTATTCTGGATGCTCCACTGGAAAAAGAAAAGCAGGAGTGCTGGCAGGCTTATTCTATTGTCACTGATATGTATTTGCCGAATCCCAAGCGTCTGCGCGATTGGCTTTCTGTTCCTAAAAGCAATGGGTATGAGTCGCTTCATATCACAGTAATGGGGCCTGAAGGTAAATGGGTGGAAGTGCAGATTCGCACGGAACGTATGGATGAAATAGCCGAGAAGGGATTGGCTGCTCACTGGCGCTATAAGGGAATTAAAGGTGAAAGCGGACTGGATGAGTGGCTGAATACCATTCGTGAAACGCTTGAAAATGCAGATAGTGACCTGGAGGTCATGGATCAGTTTAAGCTTGATCTGTATAAAGATGAGGTTTTTGTCTTTACTCCAAAGGGGGATTTGTATAAATTGCCACAGGGGGCTACTGTGCTTGATTTTGCTTTTTCCATTCATTCGAACTTGGGATGCCGGTGTATCGGGGCGCGGGTGAACGGTAAAAATGTACAGCTGAAGCAGCGGCTCAATAGTGGAGATCAGGTGGAAATCATGACTTCGAATACACAGACTCCCAAGCGTGACTGGCTGAATTTTGTTACTACCTCGAAGGCTCGCAATAAAATCCGGCAGGCTCTTAAGGAAATTGCTGCCCGCCAGACGCAGTTTGCCAGAGAAACGCTGGAGCGGAAATTTAAAAACCGGAAATTAGAATACGATGAGGCTATCTTGATGCGCTTGATACGTAAGCTTGGCTTTAAGACTGTTACCGATTTCTATCAGAGTATAGCCGATGAATCTGCCGACATTAACGGGATAATTGACAAATACCTGGATATGCAAAAGCGGGAAAACGAACAGCGTGAGGATGTGGTTTACCGTAGTGCTGAGGCTTATAATATGCAGGCAGGTGCCGATGTGAAGGATTATTATAAAGATGATGTACTGGTGATTGACCAGAATCTGAAAGGGCTTGACTTTAACCTGGCCAAGTGTTGTAATCCGATTTATGGGGATGAGGTGTTTGGCTTTGTGACTATTTCCGGAGGAATCAAGATACATCGGTGTGACTGCCCGAATGCCAAGGAAATGAAGTCACGCTTCCCTTATCGTATTGTAAGGGCGCGTTGGGCTGGCAAGAGTCAGGGAAAACAATATCCTATTACTTTGCGTATAGTGGGACACGATGATATTGGAATTGTGACGAATATTACTTCTATTATTAATAAGGAAAGTGATATTTCATTGCGTTCTATCAGTATTGACTCTCATGATGGCTTGTTCTCGGGTATGCTGACTGTCATGGTTGATGATACTTCAAAGCTGGAGTCATTGATTAAGAAAATAAAAACAGTAAAAGGGGTAAAGCAGGTAAACCGGGGCTAATGTTAATAATGCTAATTGATTGACAAGGTTTTCAATAAAAAAGTCTATCTTTGTAAAATAGGCTTTTAAAAATAAAAGAAAAATGATGAAAAAGATTTTTTTTGCTACACTGTTTATGATGGTAAGTGTGCTGACTGTTTTGGCTCAGGGCACAGCTGAAATTACTTTTGATAAGACCAGTCATAACTTTGGGGCTTTTTCTGAAAAAAGTCCGAAGGTTACTTGTAAATTTAAGTTCAAGAATACGGGTGATGGTCCTTTAGTGATTCATCAGGCTATTGCTTCATGTGGATGTACAGTTCCTCAATATCCTAAAGAGCCAATCAGACCGGGTGAAGGTGGGGAGGTTACGGTGACTTATGATGGAACAGGTAAGTTCCCCGGTCATTTCCGTAAAACAATTACTTTGCGTACGAATGGAGCTAATGAAATTACACGTCTGGTAATCGAAGGAGATATGACTCCGGATGTAGCCGAGTGAAAGCAGAATTTGAAATAAGGAAGAGAGTAAATTGTCTGATATAATATTCCGGCAATTTACTCTCTTCTTTTTGTGTTGAGAAAGACGAAAAGGCGGGTCTGAAACGGAACTTATGGGTATGAAAAAGGGAGATATGTCTTATTCAGACATATCTCCCTTTAATGGTTTTATTTCAAACGGTTATTCTTATTTGTCACCACGGATAGCAGCGATACCCGGAAGGATTTTACCTTCGATAGCTTCCAACAAAGCACCACCACCAGTTGAGATATAAGAAACTTGGTCGGCCATACCGAACTTGTTGATACAAGCTACAGAGTCACCACCACCGATTAAAGAGAAAGCGCCTTCTTTAGTTGCTTCTGCGATAGCTTCTGCGATAGCTTTTGAACCAGCAGCAAAGTTATCCATTTCGAATACACCTGCAGGACCGTTCCACAAGATTGTCTTAGCTCCCTTGATAGCAGCTTTGAATTCTTCCTGAGTCTTAGGACCTGCATCCAGACCCATCCAGCCTTCAGGGATATCATTGTCCGGACAAACCTGCGTGTTTGCATCGTTAGCAAACTTGTCGGCAGCAACACAGTCGCAACCCAATACCAAGTTTACACCTTTAGCTTTAGCTTTAGCGATGATGTCAAGAGCCAACTGTAATTTGTCGTCTTCTACCAATGAGTTACCGATTTTTCCACCCTTAGCTTTAGCGAAAGTAAATGCCATACCACCGCAAAGAATCAAGTTATCTACCTTGTCCATCAAGTTTTCGATGATACCTATTTTAGTAGAAACTTTAGAACCACCCATGATAGCAGTAAACGGACGTTTGATGTCTTTCAATACATTGTCAACAGCCAAAACTTCTTTTTCCATCAAGTAGCCCAACATTTTGTGGTCTGCATCGAAATAGTCAGCGATAACAGCTGTAGAAGCGTGTTTACGGTGAGCTGTACCGAATGCGTCCATTACGTAGCAGTCAGCGTAAGATGCCAAAGTTTTAGCAAATTCTTTCTGAGAAGCTTTCATTGCCTTTTTAGCGTCTTCGTAAGCAGGGTCTTCTTTGTCGATTCCTACAGGTTTTCCTTCTTCTTCAGGATAGAAACGAAGGTTTTCAAGCAATAAAACTTCACCCAGTTTCAAAGCAGCAGCAGCTTCCTGAGCTTTAGCACAGTCTGGTGCGAACTGAACAGCAACACCCAGTGCAGCAGATACAGCGTCAACAATCTGGCTTAAAGAATATTTTGCGTTTACTTTGCCTTTAGGTTTACCCATGTGTGACATGATAATCAAGGCACCACCGTCAGCCAATACTTTTTTCAAAGTAGGCAGAGCACCGCGGATACGAGTATCGTCAGTAATTTTACCTTCTTCATTCAAGGGTACATTGAAGTCCACACGAACGATTGCCTTTTTGCCGGCAAAGTTGAATTTGTCAATAGTCATCATAATCTTACTGTTTTAAGTATGTTTAAAGTGTTTTTTATCGTTTCTTAGTTGCAGCGCAAAGTTAAGAAAAAAATGAAAAGCAAAGGAAAAAGAGAGGGTTATTTTCGCAGGCTTTGTTATTTTCGGTTAAAAGGGAAGGTTCAGAAAGAGGTTGGAGAGAAGCTGGCGGACGGGTTATTCCGAATCTTTTTGTGTATAAAGAAAAAGCTCCGGTAATCCGGCTGGTTAAAGCCGAAAGACCGGAGCGAGGTTAAGCTAACACTTGCATGTAATTAAAAATAGTGTCTAACATTATGAAAGAGGAGAGATTGCATTTCCTAGAAACGGTAATTCAAGCTCAAACCGAATACTTTATTGCTGCGGCTATAAAGGTCAGTTCCTGGAATCCCTGTGTTGTTATAGCTTTCTGACTTTTTCTCATAATCGCTGTATTTGGTCCAGAAATATCCGGCATCCATACTCCATGCTTCGTTCAGGTTGATGCGTGCCCCTACGCCTATCGAGTAAGAGTCGCAGTAGAAGCTGGTATCGGTTTGGAAGCGGTCGCTTAATCCGTAATTGGTTTTTTGGAAACCTCCACTGATGGTGAGGTGTTTATCAATATCCCATTCCAGTCCGGCAAGATATTCATGCGTTCCGTGTTTCAAATGTTTTTGGCGGTCGTTTAACATACCTGCATGTTTGTCATCAAAGAAGTGATATTCCACCGATGCACGCAGCGTAGGCAAGATGGAATAGCTGGCAGCCACGCTCAGGAAAGCCGGTATGTCATGCGGAGTCTGTTCTCCATCGGCATAAGGTTTCAGCAGCGGTTTCGCTTCTTCCGGAGCTTTCAATGTCTCTGTTTTGTTTTCGATGTTCAAGTTGGTTAGGAATTCATATTTGGCAGCAAAGTTCCATTTGCCCACCTTGGCGTCCAGACCGATAATCGGAGTAATACCCCATCCGCTTTGGTCACAGTCAAGTGCCAAGTCTATAATCTGTGTTCCGCCCAGCTGGGGAACTTCTTTTTTTACCGTGGCGGTCAGATAACCTTCATATCCACTTTTTACATAATTCATACGCCCTCCGACGAAGGCACTCAGCCAGTCGTTGATTTTGTAAGTTAATCCTAACTGTACGCCGTAAATATATTGTTTTCCGTCCATGGCAGTATTAAGGTCGTACATAGAAGGATTCAGTTTGCCTTGTGTCGATTTGGTGATAGCCCCGATAGCCAGTGCATTAAACATCGGCAGACCATTATCGAACGAAGCTTTTCCTCCTCCTCCGTTAATGGCAAAAGAAGTAGAGATAGTCCAGTCTCCTCTTTTATATAATCCATGGAAAGAAGGAATGATAGGTGCAGATGCAGTACCTTTGAAATATTGAGAAGTTTCTTTGTCCATGGTCCAAAGTTTGGTCGTTGCAGTAATTTCGCGTGTCTGGTAAGCACTTTGTCCGGTAAGTGATAAATAAAAGCCGTCTTTAGGCAAGAAGGCAAGTCCGGCCGGATTGCTGTAAATTCCATCTACGTCAATAGAAGCACCACGTGCCACCATACGTAAGAATGCAGCATTTTGATTCGTGTTTGTCAGATAGTCTCCCGCAAAAGTTGGTAATGAAACGATTAGTGCCGTCGTACCAATGAGTAACTTTTTTTTCATTTGTTGATTTTCTTAATAAAATTTTGCGCAAAGATAGGTCTAAAATGCACATGTTCCAAAATTTTGTGTTGTATTTTGTATTAAAACGGTTTATTTGAAATTGTTTTAAGTGAAACGATGTGTTTTGAAACGTGTTTTCCGGAGTTTTTTCAGCCAATCAAACAGCAGGTTTAACGGGTGGATGTGCTTGTGGAAAGTACCGTAGGATGGCACAGGGGAAGTGACAGAAAACAACAAGGCATTTTATGAAAGACGCCTATTCGTCTGGTTTTAAATGCAGAGCGTTTTCTTTTGAATGTCAAGGCGTTTTGGCGGTGGCTGGAGAACAGTTGAAACTACCTCGTGCAGAGATTGGTAACTCCTTCCGGCAGGGCCTTAGGCTGGAAAATTCAAGGGGTATGAGGGATACTGATTAGGATAACAAGGAGAAAAAACGTATCTTTGCATATCTTTTTTACTCACTAATCACCAAAATTTATTTTATGTACACCAATAAAGAAATCTGGAGTGTAACTTATCCTATTTTCTTGGGGCTTTTGGCGCAAAATGTAATCAATGTAACCGATACGGCTTTTTTGGGCCATGTGGGCGAAGTGGCTTTAGGAGCTGCCGCCATGGGTGGACTATTATATATATGTGTTTATACGATAGCCTTTGGATTTAGTATTGGTTCTCAGATTTTGATTGCCCGCCGTAACGGGGAAGGTAATTTTCATGCCATCGGACCTGTGATGTGGCAGGGAACGGCTTTCAGCTTTGCCATGGCTGTGGCTCTGTTGGTCGGGATGTCTTTTTCTGCCGGTCCGCTCATTCGTATGCTTATTACCTCGGATACCATTTATCATGCGACGTATGATTTTTTCACCTGGCGTATATGGGGCTTTTTGTTTGCTTTCGTAAATGTGATGTTTCGGGCACTATACATCGGGATAACCCGCACAAAGACACTTACGCTCAATGCAGTGGTAATGGCTGTTATCAATGTATTCCTTGACTATGTTTTGGTTTTCGGAGAACTGGGATTTCCTGAGATGGGGGTAAGAGGAGCAGCACTGGCGTCTGTCATAGCCGAAGCGGCATCCACTCTCTTCTTCTTTATATATACTTATACTAAAGTAGACCGTAGGAAATACAGGCTGAATCATTTTGGCAGCTTTGATCCTGCAATGGTGCTGCGTATTTTGCGTATATCTTGTTTTACGATGGTTCAATACTTCTTGGCAATGGCCATTTGGTTTGTATTTTTTATGGCGCTGGAACGGTTGGGGCAGCGTCAGCTGGCTATAGCGAATATCGTGCGGAGTGTGTATATCGTATTGCTGATACCGGTTCAGGCGCTATCTACCACGGCTAATACGCTGGTGAGTAACCTTATTGGTTCCGGAGGCTCGTCGCAGGTTATCTGTTTGTTGAAGAAAATAGCAAACATGTCTTTTTTCATTATGCTGATATGTGTGGCGCTTTGTGTGGTTTATCCCGAAGGAATCTTGTCGGTCTATACCGGTGAGGAAGCTTTGCTTCGTGAATCTGTATCGGCATTGTATGTGGTTTGCGGGGCCATGCTGATTTCTTCGATGGCTAATGTGTATTTTAACGGCATATCGGGTACGGGTAACACGCAGGCAGCCCTTGTGCTTGAAGTAGGCGTACAGGTATTCTATGCCTTATATATTATTGCAGTGGGTATGATTATGCAGGCTCCGGTGGATGTTTGTTATACCACAGAGGTTATTTATTATACTTTGATGCTTACTTTCAGCCTCATTTATCTGAAAAAAGCAAAATGGCAGAATAAAAAGATTTGAGCGTGCCGATTTTTTTGTAATTTTGCACCTCGTTGTAAAAGAAGAAATTAAGATAAGACTATAATATATGTTCGACAATTTAAGTGAAAGACTGGAACGGTCATTTAAAATATTGAAAGGTGAAGGTAAAATCACCGAAATCAATGTTGCTGAGACCTTAAAAGATGTACGTCGTGCTTTATTGGATGCCGACGTTAACTATAAAGTGGCAAAAAACTTTACAGATACAGTAAAGGAGAAAGCTCTTGGACAGAATGTGCTGACAGCGGTAAAGCCGAGTCAGTTGATGGTGAAGATTGTTCACGATGAGCTGACCGAACTGATGGGAGGTGAAACAGCCGAGATTGAGCTGAAAAACCGTCCGGCTGTGATTCTTATGTCGGGCTTGCAAGGTTCTGGTAAAACCACTTTCTCGGGTAAACTGGCCCGTATGCTGAAGGCAAAGAAAAACCGTAAGCCGTTGTTGGTGGCTTGTGACGTTTATCGTCCGGCAGCTATCGAACAGCTGAAAGTGTTGGGACAGCAGATTGATGTGCCCGTTTATAGTGAATTGGACAGTAAAGACCCGGTGAAAATAGCTTTGAATGCCATTCAGGAAGCGAAGGCAAAAGGCTATGACTTGGTGATCGTCGATACAGCCGGACGTTTGGCTGTAGATGAACAGATGATGAATGAAATCGAAGCTATCAAGCGTGCCATTAATCCGGATGAAACCCTCTTTGTGGTTGACTCAATGACCGGTCAGGATGCGGTAAATACAGCCCGTGAGTTTAATGAACGTCTGGATTTTAACGGAGTTGTTCTGACAAAACTTGACGGTGACACGCGTGGCGGTGCGGCACTTTCTATCCGTACAGTGGTGAAAAAACCAATCAAGTTTGTGGGTACGGGTGAAAAACTGGATGCTATTGATCAGTTCCATCCGGCACGTATGGCCGACCGTATCTTGGGTATGGGTGATATCGTTTCATTGGTTGAGCGTGCACAGGAACAGTACGATGAAGAAGAAGCAAAGCGTCTTCAGAAGAAGATTCAGAAGAATCAGTTCGACTTTAATGACTTCCTGACCCAGATTCACCAAATCAAGAAGATGGGTAACTTGAAAGAGCTTGCTTCAATGATTCCGGGGGTAGGTAAGGCAATCAAGGATATTGATATTGATGACAATGCTTTTAAAAGTATTGAAGCTATTATCTATTCGATGACTCCCGAAGAGCGTACGCGTCCTGAAATCTTGAATGGCAGCCGACGTACACGTATTGCCAAGGGTAGTGGTACTACCATTCAAGAGGTAAACCGTCTGTTGAAGCAGTTTGACCAGACTCGTAAGATGATGAAAATGGTTACGGGCAGCAAGATGGCTGGTATGATGCAGAAAATGAAGAAAAAATAATACCGTTAGAGGATTTTAATTGATAAATTTAGCCTTGATATTCTTTTGGAAAGAAGAGTGTCAAGGCTTTTTTGATTTTAAGCTCAGCCGGTGCAACATGGACCGAACCGCCGAAATAACAGAGCTGGCTTTGCATCCCCAGGTTGGGGTTGTTGGTCGGGCTGGCAGTGAAAAGAGATATAAGGTCTGTGTGTAGCGTTTTTCGAGGTGAAATTTATAAAAAACAAGCAGATTTCGCTTCTTAAGGCGGATACGAAAACAGAAAATGCTATTTTTATGAAAACAAGTCATCAAAATAGCGGGCAAGCGGAAAAATAGTCGTATATTTGTCTTTGTATATGAAAAAATGAAAGTATTATGACTAAAATAACAAAAGAAGCAGCCTTGCTGTATCACTCACAAGGCAAGCCGGGAAAGATTGAAGTAGTTCCCACTAAACCCTATCAGACGCAACGGGACCTTTCATTGGCTTATTCTCCGGGAGTAGCCGAACCTTGTCTGGAAATTCAGAAAAATCCGGAAACAGCATACGACTATACCGCTAAAGGAAACTTGGTGGCTGTCATATCAAATGGTACAGCTGTATTGGGCTTAGGCGATATTGGTGCCGAAAGCGGGAAACCAGTTATGGAAGGTAAAGGATTGCTGTTTAAAATCTATGCCGGAATTGACGTGTTCGATATAGAAGTTAATGAAAAAGATCCCGATAAGTTTATTGAAGCAGTAAAGGCAATTGCTCCCACATTCGGAGGTATTAACCTGGAAGATATAAAGGCTCCTGAGTGTTTTAAGATAGAACAGCGGTTGAAGGAAGAACTCGACATCCCTGTGATGCATGATGATCAGCATGGTACAGCGATTATTTCAAGTGCGGGTTTGTTGAATGCGCTTGAGGTAGCAGGCAAGAAGATAGAAGATGTGCGGATTGTGGTAAACGGAGCTGGTGCATCGGCGGTATCATGTACCAAACTTTATGTTTCGTTGGGCGCTCGTCTGGAGAATATTGTCATGCTGGATAGCAAGGGAGTTATCTCAAAGCAGCGTACCGACTTGAATGAGCAGAAAAGATTTTTTGCTACCGACCGTACAGATATTCATACCTTGGCTGAGGCAATAAAAGGAGCAGACGTATTCTTGGGATTGTCAAGAGGTAATGTGCTGACTCAGGATATGGTGCGCAGCATGGCTGATTATCCTATTGTGTTTGCTTTGGCAAATCCTACTCCGGAAATCTCCTACGAAGACGCAATGGCTTCACGTCCGGATGTGTTGATGTCGACAGGCCGTTCTGATTATCCTAACCAGATTAATAACGTAATCGGATTCCCCTATATTTTCCGTGGGGCACTTGATACACGGGCTAAGGCTATTAATGAAGAAATGAAGCTGGCGGCAGTGCGTGCCATTGCAAACTTGGCTAAGAAGCCAGTTCCTGATGTGGTAAACGAAGCATATCATGTCAATAATCTTACTTTCGGACCAGAGTATTTCATTCCGAAGCCCGTTGACCCTCGTCTGATAACAGAGGTTTCTATGGCTGTAGCTAAGGCTGCCATGGATTCGGGGGTTGCCCGTAAGCAGATAACTGATTGGGATGAATATAAGAACCGCTTGCGCGAACTGATGGGGCAGGAAAACAAATTAACTCGTCAGCTGTATGAAACAGCACGCCGTTGTCCTCAGCGCGTTGTATTTGCTGAAGGTACGCATCCCAATATGTTGAAGGCTGCCGTTGAGGCGAAGTCCGAAGGTATCTGCCAACCGATTATTTTGGGTAATGAGGAACGTATTGAAAAGTTGGCGAAAGAGTTTGACTTGAATCTTGAAGGAATAGAAATCGTGAACTTGCGTCATGATCGGGAGGCAGAGCGCCGTGAGCGTTATGCCCGCATCTTATGTGAAAAACGTGCACGTGAAGGAGCGAACCTGCAAGAGGCAAACGATAAGATGTTTGAACGTAACTATTTCGGTATGATGATGGTTGAAACCGGAGATGCTGATGCTTTTGTAACCGGACTTTATACCAAATATTCGAACACCATCAAGGTTGCTAAAGAAGTTATCGGCATTCAACCGGAATATAAACACTTCGGAACGATGCACATTTTGAACTCGAAGAAAGGTACTTATTTCATTGCCGATACCTTGATTAATCGTCATCCCGATACGGATACGTTGATTGACATTGCAAAATTATCGGCAAAAGCGGTTCGCTTCTTTAATCAGGAACCGGTAATGGCGATGTTGTCTTATTCAAATTTTGGTTCAGACAGCATTGGTAGTCCGGCTAAGGTGCATGAAGCTATTGCTTATATGCATGAAAATTATCCGGAGCTGGCTGTTGATGGAGAAATGCAGGTGAAATTTGCGCTCGACAATGCCTTGCGCGATGAAAAATACCCGTTTACTCGCTTGAAGGGGAAAGAGGTGAATACGTTGGTATTCCCGAATCTGAGTTCGGCTAATGCTACTTACCAGCTTATCCAGAACATGAGCGAAACAGAAGTAATTGGTCCTATTCAGATGGGATTGAATAAACCGATTCATTTTACCGACATTGAAAGTTCGGTTCGCGACATCGTGAATATCACGGCTATTGCCTGCATTGATGCAATCGTTGCAAAGAAAATGAAATGTAATGAATAAAATGATAAATGAAATAGGGAGATGGGGTATATCTTATCTCCCTATTTTTAATTTCGCTTAAACAGCATGCCTTTATATACCTTTATATACTTTGAGTAATCTATTATCTAAAACTGAAGAAAAATGCGAAAACCGTTAACTCAGGCACAATCTGTTGTGTTGACTTTACTTTGGGCTGCACTTTGTTTTTTAGTACTTACTTCCTCTCCTAAAATAGACGGTCCGTTAGTGGTGATGATTGTTATTTCAGGAGCATTGGTTTTTATTCCTGTCATAAAGTCAATGAAGAGAAGAAAGCCATAGACATTTAATTATGTTTTAAAAGTTAATTTTGTTATTTTGCTCCTTTTGTTTGATTTTTATTGCTTAAATGTTGCATGGATAAAAAATAATCTATATTTTTGTCACATCAAACTAAATGAGATAGTCCAATAATTAAAAACGAGAAATTATTATGAATGCAGCAAAAGTTCTGGAAGATCTGAAAAGAAGATTCCCCAATGAACCTGAGTATCATCAGGCGGTTGAAGAGGTATTAGGTACTATTGAAGAAGAGTATAATAAGCATCCTGAATTCGATAAAGTTAACCTCATAGAGCGTCTTTGTATTCCTGATCGTGTTTATCAGTTTCGTGTGACATGGATGGACGATAAAGGCAATATCCAAACCAATATGGGTTATCGTGTACAGCATAATAATGCGATAGGTCCTTATAAAGGTGGTATTCGTTTCCATAGTTCAGTAAATTTGGGCATTTTGAAATTCCTGGCTTTTGAGCAGACTTTCAAGAATTCGCTGACTACATTGCCTATGGGTGGTGGTAAAGGTGGTTCCGATTTCTCTCCGCGCGGCAAGTCGAATGCAGAAGTAATGCGTTTCTGCCAGGCTTTCATGCTGGAATTATGGCGTCATATCGGTCCTGAAACCGATGTCCCAGCAGGTGATATTGGTGTTGGCGGTCGTGAAGTAGGCTATATGTTTGGTATGTATAAGAAATTGGCGCATGAGTTTACCGGAGTGCTGACAGGTAAGGGACGTGAGTTTGGCGGTTCGCTGATTCGCCCGGAAGCTACCGGATATGGTAATATTTACTTCTTGCTTGAAATGCTGAAGACCCGTAATATTGATATCAAGGGAAAGACTTGTTTGGTTTCTGGTTCGGGAAATGTAGCGCAATATACAGTTGAAAAATTAATACAGTTAGGGGCAAAAGTGGTTACAATGTCCGATTCTGACGGCTATATTTATGATCCGGACGGCATCGATCGCGAAAAGTTGGATTATATTATGGAACTGAAGAACTTGTATCGTGGACGTATTCGTGAATATGCTGAAAAGTATGGTTGCAAATATGTAGCAGGTGCGCGTCCTTGGAATGAGAAAGCAGATATCGCATTGCCTTCAGCTACTCAAAATGAAATCAATGGAGACGATGCCGCAGCTTTGGTTGCAAATGGTGTCATGGCTGTATCTGAAGGAGCAAATATGCCTTCTACTCCTGAAGCGATCCGCATATTCCAGGAAGCTAAGATTCTTTATGCTCCGGGAAAAGCAGCAAATGCAGGAGGTGTATCAGTCTCTGGTTTGGAAATGACACAAAACTCAATTAAATTGAGTTGGAGTCAGGAAGAAGTAGACGAGAAGCTGAAAAGCATTATGAAAAACATTCATGAAGCATGTGTTAAATATGGTACCGAAGCTGATGGCTATATTAATTACGTGAAAGGTGCCAATGTAGCTGGATTTATGAAAGTTGCTAATGCAATGATGGCTCAAGGCATTGTATAATAAGCGAGAAGCAAATAAGAAGATATAAATTAATTGAGTTTCACCCTTGTTGCAAAAAATGTAGCAAGGGTGAATTTGTATATAAGTGTGGGGAGTAGAAACGATTTCCGAATGAAAGGCGGGGGAATTTAGTTTGCTTATTTGTTTCTCTTATGTTCTTTTTCTTCTTCTTGTGGGATGCGGAAAGCTGTGTAAAGTTCAAGTACGGCTGCGATAGTTAGTCCGGCAATCCATTCATTATGATGCCATAAAATCATTATTACTCCTGTTAGTACTAAAACGGCTGCCCCTATCATTTGCTGTCTTTGTAAGCGGCGTATAATTATATTTTCTCCATGTCTTTGTGATTTTATTTGTGCATAGGCAAATAAGATAGCTCCGGTCAGATAAATATAAGGAGCAAACTCAAAGCGGACAAATTGAAGCATGAGTCCGATGAACAAGCTGACTGTTCCTATGACAGCCATGAGATTCTGATATTTATTCATTATTTTAAATCTTCTTCAAAGATGAATATGTCTTCGTTTTCTTTTTTCATAAAATATTTTTCTCGGGCCACTTTTTCGAGCTCTTCCCGATTTGTCGTAATTTCCTTCAAAGTCTTGCTATCTTCCTCATATTTTTTCCGATAGCGTTCTATTTCCGACTTCAAACGACTGATTTCTCTTTGATGAGTAAAGCGGCGTATCAGGTTGTTTTCGTCTAATACCCCGATGATAAGAATAAAAGCTCCTAAGGTAGCCCAATATTTATATTTACCCACTATGTGCCAAATTGTTTTTAATTTTGTCATACGAACGTTTCTCTATTAAGTGCTACAAAGATAGTGAAACTCGCCCACATTCGGATAACTTTTGAGGAAATAGTACAAAGTGATTGAGAACTAAAGGAGTATGTAGTTTTGTTCCAGATTCTTCCATTTGTGGTTTTTGACCGTTTTTGAGGGAGTTAGGAAAACAAATCGCTACTTATCCGTTGCCTTTTCCGGGTTGAAAAAGAAGGTTGGAAATAGTTTCCATTTCTACTTTTCATATCCTGTTTATCACTGAATGGAACGATGTTTCTTGCTATGTCTATCATGCAAACTTAGTCATATTTTTCCATATTAGAAAAAAAGACAGGGTTTGTTTGTTAGGCGAAGGACCTTATTCTCCGTTCCGCTATATTTTTCATGCCATTCATTTGCTCGCTATATAATAATTTTGCAAACAAAGGAATTAGTTATGAATCAGGCAAATGTAAAGGTATCGTTCTACCTTAAAAAGAGCGAGGCGGATGTTGACGGAAACTGCCCTGTAATGGCTAAGTTAAGTGTCGGGAAATACTCGGAAGCGGCATTCAGTGTGAAAATGAAAGTGTCACAGTCGCGCTGGGCTTCCGGACGTGCATCCGGCAAGAGTGTGGCGGCAAAGGAGATAAACAACCGTCTGGACGAGATTCGTGCGATGGCTTTAAGTATCTACTCAGAACTGTCGGCTGTACGTGACGGTGTGACAGCAGAAGAGATAAAAAGTATTCTGCTAGGAATGGCCAGCGGACAGGAAACTCTTTTGGGCTACTTCAGACGATTTATCAATTGTTTTGAAAAGCGTGTGGGAGTAAACCGTACCATGAAAAGCTTGCGTGCTTATCGGAATGCCTACAACCATATCGAAAGATTCTTGCAGACAAAATACAAACTCTCCGATATTCCGTTCTCAGCACTGGACCGTTCCTTTATTGACAAGTATGATTTGTACCTTCGGACAGAACGCAATCTCGCCCCCGGAACAATCATCAATCTGACCGTACAACTGAAAACGATTGTCGGCGAAGCCATCGCTGACGGTATCATTACCGCCAGTCCGTTTTTGGGATACGAGCCGGTGCGTCCTAAAGCCGTACAGAAATATCTCACGGCAGAAGAGTTACACAGAATCATGACCACTCCGCTTCACAGACAGACATTATATCATGTCCGTGATATATTTTTGTTTTCCTGTTTTACCGGGATTTCATATAGAGACATGTGTCTGCTGACTAAAAGCAACCTATGTTCAGCAGAAGATGGGACATGGTGGATAAAAAGTACCAGACAGAAAACCAAAATAGAATTTGAGATTCCGCTGCTTGATTTGCCACTACAGATTCTGAAGAAGTACAGCGACACTGCTCCCGATGACAAGTTGCTGCCGATGTACTGCAATTCCATGCTGAACCATTACTTGAAAGAGATTGCGCAAATCTGCCACATAAACCGTCCGCTGGTCTTTCATGCCGCCCGTCATACATACGCTACGGAAATAACACTTTCCCATGGCGTACCTCTTGAAACAGTCAGCAAAATGCTCGGACACAGCCAGATAGAAACCACCCAAATTTATGCGAAAGTAACCGATGACAAGATAGATGCCGATACAAAGGCACTGAACCGGAAAATTTCAGAACGCTTCTCTGTCGTCATTTAATAAACCCCTAAATGGAAAGTATATGAAACAGAATATTGAGAAACAGAATACCAAACGCCGCAGCACATTTGCCGTGCTGTTTTATATCAACCGTACAAAAATACGCAAGGACGGGATGTGCCAGTTGTTGTGCAAGGTGAGCATCGATGCCGAATGGGCTCAGATAGGTACCAAAGTATCTGTCAATCCGGCTATCTGGAATCCGGAGAAAGGGCGTGCAGATGGACGAAGCGAGAATGCCGTTACTGTGAACCGCGCCATAGATGACCTGACAAGCGAGATAGCCGGACATTATGATAGGATAAAGAACAGCTTGGGTTTCATCACGGCAGAACTGGTCAAGAATGCAGTCAAAGGAATCGGACAGAAACCGCTTACCCTGCTGGCTCTCTTCAGGGAGCATAATGAGGAATTCAAGAAACGTGTCGGGATAGACCGCATACGGGAGACATACGAGTCCTATCAGCGTTCATACAAACATCTTTCCGCATTTGTACGGGAAAAGAAGGGTATGGAAGATGTCACGTTGCGAAGTCTTGACAGGGTGTTCTATGACGATTTTGAAGTTTTCCTGCGCACCGACCGCAACCTGAAGCCCAAAAGCGTGCATGAGCATCTGTACCGCTTGAAGAAACTCACGGCGCGGGCTGTCAGCCAGGGTACATTGAGACGGGACCCATACTGCCGTCTGCACCCCGAACTCCCCAAAAGAAGAAGCCGCCACATGAAGTTGGAGGACCTCAAGACATTGATGACTACTCCCGTAGAGAAGCCGCAATTACAATTCGTGAGGGATATGTTCATATTTTCGACTTTTACCGGACTGGCATATGCGGATTTGAAGAGGTTGTCAGTAAATGATATTACGCAGGCCGACGACGGCACTTGGTGGATTCATATCCACCGCCAAAAGACCGATACGCTTTCCTCTGTTCGTCTGCTGGATATTCCTCTCCAAATCATAGAGAAGTACCGTAGCCAGAGAACCGGGGACAAGGTGTTCAACATTTATGGACGTTGTTATTTTATCATGCTGACAAAAGAATTGGGAAAGGTCTATGGATTTGATTTGACCTTCCACCAGGCCCGGCATAATTACGGAACCCACATCACTCTCTCATTGGGTGTCCCGATAGAGACGGTAAGCCGTATGATGGGACATACCTCCATTTCCACCACGCAAATTTACGCGCAGGTTACGGATACAAAAGTGGACGAGGACATGAAACGCTTGAGAGCCACCGGCTTCGGTAACAGCATAGAATTATGTGAAGAGGATTTCACGACAAAGAAAAAACGGAAACGGAAATCGCAAGCCGTATGAAAAGGAGAACGGAGAAACAACCGCAACCCGGCAGGTCGTTTCTCCGTTCTGACTTTAATGATGCCAGCTATACCCAGCGTTGTTCTTCCCGGCACCGCTTATAGGCATCGTCCAGTATTTTCATAATGTCGGACTCTTTATAGAGAGCCTTTCCCTGTACCAGGTAGTAAGGGATTACACCGGATGTACGGTATTCCTGCAATGTGCGTCTGCTTACCCGCAGGACATTGGAAAGTTCCTCATCCGTAAGGAAGCGTTCACCGTTGAAGAGCGTTCTCGGGATTTCCTCCAATACTGAAAGCATCTTCTCCAATTTCTCCAATCCCTGAAACATCACATCAATGTGCGGGTCTTTCCTGTCTATGAAATGATAGCTCATAATCTGCTCTTTATTAAAGGGTGATAACTCAAATCCAACAATCTCTGTATATCTTCCGGCTTGTAGAAGAGCTTGTTCTTTATACGGCTGAAGGGAAGTATCCCTTTGGCCCGATATGCCTGAAGAGTCTTTTTGTTGATGCGGAGCACATCGCACACTTCCTGGTTGTCCAGCCAGTTTTTCAAACCGAGGTCCTCTGCCGGTCGGCAAATGTGTGTCATCCGTTCTTCAAATTTGCAGAAGCGGACACGTAGCTCTTCAAAAGTCTGTTTGTCAATACATACAAGTTCCATATTCTTTTCTGTTTTATTATTCCATCTGGTTTTTCAGTCTTGCCGGCATACGTTTTCCCTTCTGGTTGAGGAATGCCTCTACTTCAGAAGACTTGTAATAGGTACGCCCGTCAATCATGTAATACGCCACGAGTTTCTTTTGGCGGTACCGTGCGAGGGTACGCTTGGTTATGCCGAGCAGCTCGCACATGTCCTGATTGTCCAGCAGCTTGTCGCCGTCAAGGGCAGAAGTCTGGCGGTTCATGCGGTTCAGTCTGTCTTCAATCTTGTCGAACCGTTCCATGATCTGATGGAGCATCATCTGGAAGGTTTCACGGTCTATCTGTATCATAATACGGTCTGTCTTTGAGTGTAAATAATCGGATGATTACACCTTGTCGCGCAACAGGTTATATCATGATATAGGGCTAACGGCATGCCAATGGCACCATGTTTCATGGAATGACATCGATATTCCATTGAAATACAGCGAAATAAAATTTATCAGAGAAAAGAAATGATGGAAATATAACCTTGCAGAATGCAAGAAATCTCGCAAAATGCAAGTTACATCCTGCAAGGATTACGGTAAATCAAACGGCAAATACCATTGTTGGAAGAAGTGAGATTTTTAATCTACAGATAATATGCAAACATACTTTTCCTATAGAAATTATTGAATACTTGTCATAGCATTTTATTTTAGCCCGTATTTTTTCATCTTTCTGTACAGTGTTGCCGGATTGATTTTGAGCATCGCAGCCGCCTGTTCCCGGTGTCCGTTGCAGGCTTTAAGAGCATTGATTATGTTCATTTTCTCCTGCGTTTCGTCTTTCAGCGGGCGGATAGCAGTTAAGGAAATTGTCTCATTATTATGCTGGTGGATTTCTGTATTTAATCCTTTCATTTCTAATAACGGTGATTCGGAAACAAGCACAGAACGTTTTACCCGATTTTGCAGTTCACGCACATTACCCGGCCATGGATAGGCAAGCATTCTGCGTCTGGCATCATCGGAAAAACCGCTTGTTTCCCGTTTCAGCTCCCTTGAATAGCGTTCACGGAAAAACTCAGCCAAGGGAAGGATATCCTCCGGGCATTCAGCCAACGATGGCTGTTGAATTTCAAATTCGTTCAAACGGTGATAGAGGTCTTCCCTGAACCGCCCCTCCTTGATAGCCTGCTGCAAATCCTCGTTTGTGGCAGAGACTATCCGCACATCCGCTACTCGTTCCTTACTGCTGCCGATTGGTGTATAGGTACTTTCTTGCAACACACGGAGAAGCATGGATTGAATTTCATAAGACATTGTTCCGATTTCATCCAGAAATAATGTTCCGCCTTTCGCCATATCGAAATAACCAGCTTTGGCGGTATCTGCACCGGTAAATGCTCCTTTTTCATGTCCGAAAAGAAGAGAGGCTGCCAGTTCACGGGGCAACGCCCCACAATTCACCGCCACGAAAGGTTTATTCCAGCGTTCACTGCCTTGATGGATACTCTGTGCCACTGATTCTTTGCCTGTTCCGTTCGCACCAAGTATCATTACAGCCATTTCTGATGAGGCAACCAACCGGACGTTTTTTTGTACTTGTAATATTTGAGGACTTGTCCGATTAAACATTACCTTTTCCTTTTTCCGAACCGTAACCATAGGCTTAAACACATCCTCTGCTAATTCGAGTAAATGTTCTCTATGGACAGGCTTGGGCAAGTAGTCTATTGCACCCAATTTAATAGTACGTACCACATCCGGAACCGATACATATTCAGTCGTAATGATAAATGGAATGTCTTTTTTTTCCCTACGGAGCCATTCCAATAAAGAGATACCGTCTCCTTCTGGCAGACGTACATCTGAAAGTATCATATCGAATGCGGTTTTCCGTATCAACGAGCGTGCTATCGGTTCGCTTATGGCTGTCACCGCATCATAACCTGCTTGCGCAAACCAGTCCTTCTGCATCTGCGACAAGCCTACATTGTCCTCAACGATCAATATTTTCCTCTTCATTGTCCAATCTTTTTATTTCGTTATTCGCTTCTTCTATCAGCATAGTATTACATTTCAGAATTTGTTGTGTATGCTCTCGTATAGCATTATCATCAGTAACACTGTCTTTCAGTAGAAGCCGATAAGTAAACAAGGTCTCATCTAATTTCAACAGCTCCCACATTGGCTGCATACGATGAACAATCTTACGCAATCTTTTTCGATCACAATCATTCATGGCTGAAGCGAGTTCATCCGCATCCCGTTTTGACTGTTCAATAAAGGACTCTAGCAGTTTTGTCTTGTCTTCAACATCTGCTAACATCGTACTGAAATCCACCTTACATTTTTTATCATCCCAGCACTCTTTAAGAGTTGAAAGTAGATGCAACAGATCCGGAAGAGAAAACGGTTTGTAAATACAGTCTGCAAATCCGGCTTCTAAATAATCCTTCTTCTCGTAGTCACCGCGTGCGGTCATGGCAACTACAGGTATTGTTCGCGAATTACCAATAGTTGAGTTGCGCAACAGAGCAAGCAAATCAAACCCGTTGGTTTCTGGCATTTGTATATCGGACAATAACAAGTCATAATCTATGTTACGCATAGCCCTAACCAACTCTTTGACGGAAGGGCATGCCGTACAAACTATACCTTTTCTTTCCAGCATTTTCTTGACTACATCTCTCAGCATGATATTATCATCAATAAGCAGAACACGATGAGGCAGGTGTTCAAAATGAGGTTGCATCGAATTCTTGCTATTCACCGGTTCGTCTGTTTGCCGTAACGGAAGAGTTACACGGAACATACTTCCCTGCTCGATGGAGCTGGTTACTTCAATGCTCCCGTCAAGCAACTTTACTAGCCCTTGTGTGATAGATAATCCCAAGCCATGTCCGTCGGCATTGGCAGCTGATTCCTTACGCTCAAACGGACGGAAAATGCGTGAAAGTGTCTCTTCGGTCATACCACTGCCGGTATCTTCAATTTCCAGTGATAGTTTCCTGCCATGGTAACAAACGCGAAAACTAATCGTGCCTGATTCAGTGAACTTTACGGCATTAGCAAGTAAATTGTCAATAATCTGCTCTATGCGTACCTCATCACCATAAAGTCTGACATCCGTGTTTTTGAAATCGCAGACAAACCGTATGCCCTTGTTATTGGCCATATGCGAGAATCCCGCAGCAGTGCGCTCTAACATTTCATGAAGGTTGAACGGGACATCTTGACGTTTTTCTTCTGCTTCATTCAATTGATATACATCTAGCAAGTTGTTGAGAAGATGTACTACATGAAGGCATACATCTCCAATGTTTTTCAGGTAGATATTTCGCTGTTTCTTTTCCCGTGTGTTCATTGCTAGTTCGGTGTTGCCGGTAATAATATTCAAGGGGGTTCGAATATCGTGAGAAATGCTGAGGATGATATTCTTTTGCATGTCCAAGAGTACGGAGTTTTGCGAAACTAGTTCTTCCAAGTGTTTCCGCCCTTTTTCCCTTATACGTATATCCCTTAAAATAATCAGGTATGATACAGCCAACAGAAGAACCGCGGAAAGGACAAGACTAGTGATGACGAGAGTGGAACGGTCATGCGAATTCTTAAGATATTGTTCCTTAGTTGTAAGGACATTCTGGAATTGCCCTTCCATCGTAGCAATCAAGGTGCGTAGCTCTTGGTTCAACTCTTTGTTATAGTCGCGCAGGTTGTTTGCATAATTGTCTATGTCCTTCTGCCTTTCTGCTTGCATGGAAAGATACGCTTCATTCAGTGATTGGAGTGTGCTTGTTTCCGGAGGCAAGATTACAGTCTCCTTTGCCCCAAATAAACCTGGAATTCCTTTTTTCTTACGTGTAACCGTACGATGCAATGTGGCCTGGTGTATAGCCATAGGTAAGTGTTGAAGCAAAAGGCTGTCAGCTTCATTCCTTTTCCGAAACAGCTGCATGATCTGGCTAAGGTGTTTTTCTTTGCTTGTTAGTAAGTTGCGGAGTTTGTCGGTTTGTTCTTTGCTGACAAATTCTTCATCAGGCATCTTTTGCAATAAAGAATCAATATATAGTCGGACCTTACGGTATTTCAAAAAATCATTTTCCGACCATGATAATACCGTCTCTCCATAAGATGCAAGAATGGAAATATGGTACAATATGGAATTTGCATCATTGCGCACCTGACGTATGGCAAGGTTTTCAGATTCTATTTTCGCTACTCGGTTGCGCTCATGAAATAATACAGAAACCATTCCCGTTATAACAACCGATAGGATGATATAGCCTGCAAGAACTTTATGCTGTAATAGTATTTTCTTTTGTTTCATATTCCTTGTTGATAATAGTAGTTAAAATATAGAACTCTATAAGATTATCTTTGGCGTAAAGAATCAAAATATCAACTTTCTTTACCCAAACATGGTTTTAAACTAAACATACAAAACATATAAAGGCGATATACAGTGGTTGGAGGCATACCCTGTATATCGCCAATAAATGGAAAATTGACCCTAAAAACAGCGACTTGCTGTATAATAGTTTTCTTCCCGGATTTTACGATTAGAATCCGGTGAAGGCTGTTTCTCAAGTCTGAAATAATAAACGCCCTAATTGATATGTATACATCATTACACAGCATTCTTCAATTAATTACAAATTTATGGATTATATTTTAATATCCATGGCTTTAATCCACTGAAACACATGAATATCAAACATTCTATTATAGATTTTCGATAAAAGAGATACGTTGTTCTTTTGATAGTTTATGGCTTCATTTATTGAGTAAGATTGCGATTAGGGTAGTATTCCAAATGATGCATCCACTTCTTGAGACAATGATTTTCTTTTACATCATAACATTTTTTACTCTGCGTAAAAATACAGCCAAATATAATGTCTGAATACTTTTAGTATTCATGAAAGACTTCATTAAAAATAAATGGCTTCAGAAGTGAGATGCGAGAAAAGCGATTAAGATTATGTACTCTCAATATTAGTAATAGGAATTGTATATTATATTACCAAATGAAATACAAAAATGCACTTGTTGTATAGAATGTACGTTTTAAAAATTTATTTATCTATATATATAGCGAGATTATGAACAACTGCAAAAGTATAAATTTTATAGAGGAGATATTATTTGAAATGGAATTATCTGTATTTGAATCCACTTTAAGAAGGAGTATATTTTAAATTTTATCTAACAATAATGTTTTTAATACTTACAGTAAAAAAATGAAGGTGCGCAAATTTGCACACCTTCTGAAGCGATTAAGATATCAGATTACTTCCAAGAGCCTTTACCGCCTACTTGCATTACGCCTAAGCCCCCTGCAATACCATTGAATTGTGCTACTGGTACACCATCTTTGTTAAACCAATTTACTTGGACGATTCCAGCTGCAGCTCCCAAGCATTGCACATGATAAGCTGTTGCGTTATCAAATACGTCATCCCAGTTGCTATAAGCAGAATAAAAGATTCCGGATGCTCTAAAACCGGCAAGTCCTATACCCCAATGTTCTCCTTGGAATGTTTTATTTTTTGACGGAATTTTACATTCAACTGTTCCATAAATAAAAGCAGCAGTTAAATTAACATCGCCAGCACAACTTACAGAAGTACCATTAGCGGCTGGATTAGGGATTAATTTGACAATGCCATCTAATGTGTCCTTCGAAACTTTGCCTTCATAAGCTTTGATGGTTGCTTCTTTACAAGCCTGATAAAACTCAATGCTTCCAACTTGTAAGTTTCTCATAAATATTTTAGTTAAAACAGGTTGTTGATATATAGATCTGCACTTGTTTCATTGAAGCGTTAAGACAATAATACAAATGATGTCTATGTTGAAGGTTGCACCTTGCCTTTAAAATGTTCAGTATAGAAGAGTTATAAATTACTAGGAACGGGAACAAGCCATGATTCGGGCACTTCAAAATAATCAATTCTCTGATTGCAACTTGAACATAACGGTATAATATACCATGCTTTATCGTCAGAAGATACCTTTTGGACATGAGCTCCTACAAGGTACTCTCTCGAATAGCAATCCTTCGCAAAACACTCATGAGCTTTCAGACCAATTTGTGATTCCCAATATACAAGCCAAGAATTATATCCATTCGGTCTTGTAAAACGACTTGATCCATTTACATTTTTTACTAGCATATTTACTAATATAGAGTTATTTTTATGTTATTATCACCCTTTTTTCAGAGAGGCACTCTGCTATCTTTGATGGTAGGAAGATTAGTTTAACCTAATGTATAGGACCATATCTTACAGCCAATTTGACTGATAACGCTTTATTTATACATTTCTTTTGGTGCACAGGAAGATAAGTATTGATATGGTATCTATACATCTGCAAATGTATAAATACTTCACTAACAAGCAAAGTAATCATTTATAAATCAGTTTGTTATTGACTTAAATTATGCTTTTTCGATATACATTATATATAGTATATCAACTTGGAAAATGATTCAGAAGAAATTTCTGTTGTAATAAAAAAACTAAAAGATATGGGATTCGAAAATATCGTTAATAAAATGCCCAATTTAGAGCCATTTGATATATATGTTTTAAAGCATTTTATGAATGGTATTTTTATTAGGAAATAAAATTAAGTCCGATATGATAACCTCTACTGAGGAATTCATATCGGGCTTAATACGTTAGTAAGAAAGACTAATTTATGAATATGACTAATCTGGGAAATAGCGGTTGTATGTTTTGAGCGCTGATGGCGTGCTTGTCAATGACAGACTCCGGTGGATCATATAAAAGACAAGCCGTTTCTTGTCTGTAATCCATAAAATAGACAACATCAGCAACATCTTACCTATTAAGGATATTGTTTGAAAACTCTCGTATAGGATTTGTGAAATACCGATATTTTCACTCTTGATTATACTCATTTCCTGTGGAAATCTACACAATAGTGACAAAGGCATCAGTGTCTGTGCAATGGCATAGATGTATAATCCATACAGCAATATATCCGGCAATTGTAGATATAGGCTGTTTAACTTGCCAAGAAGCAATGTAAAAGTAATGGTAGAGACAAATCCTAATAATAAGGCTATCCAAAATTGGATGATGTAGTAGCATTCACCGGATAAAGTCAATGAATATAGAGACGGAACAATGAAAAATAATGCAATGATAACCATGACAATTATACCATCCAGCATTGATTTTCCTCTAATGTTTCTTTCTTTACGCCTTACAGTCACATCATTAAGAAGCAGATAAATAAAGAATAGAACCGCACTACTCATAAAGTCCAATGAGGTAGAAAAAGCACGTGATACTTTCTCTTTTTTTTCATTGTGAAGCGATTCGTCTGTCTGCAAAGAATTCAGAGGATAGTTATATGTTTCTGTATGACAATTGATAGAATCTGTTGGGGATTTCTTATCAATGGCAGCAGCCTTTTGATTTGATTTATCCTTTGGGAGGCACATCTCAGCATATGACTTCTGAAAATTGTCAAACAAGTACTGACCGAAATAATTCGTAAACCACAATGCCCATATAACAAACCATGCGGCAAAGAAATGTCTGACAGTTGTTGTCACCACCTCATAGAATACAAGCATATTTTCCCGCCTTCCTTCTTCTGTAAACTTACAGATGTTGCGCATATATCTTATGAATGCAGATTTGTCTGTTAAACAGCTATAGACACTATGCCGGCACCTGTTCAGGACAAACAGCGTTATAAGGATAAAAATCGCCTGTTGTAAATCATTGTTCGTTAATATGTCGTTTATGAAGCAGCTGATAGTTCCATCCGGTTTCCTGATAATGAAATTTATGGTTTTCCATATGAAGGACAGAATTGCTCCAGCCAGAACAGGAATTAAAGTCAACAGAATGTCATACCGTTGGCTTTTATACCAGTCTTTATAAGTTTCAAACATAATCTTTATTTTTTACTCCAATATTCGTGCATGGATTATCCTGATAGTAGGCATATTGTTCTATTATATTGCTTATTTCCAACTGGAACAACAGTCTGTTTGGAAAGAAGTACTGATAAAGATAGGTGATGTGTTTGTAATAGGTGTGATTTTGGGATATCTGTCCAATGCTGCAGCTTTCTTGGGAGTCTTTAAGCAAGACTTACAAGAAATTATCTACGGTAAAGACTTCATCAAACAGAGAAAAGATATTTCTCCATTATGGGAAGCTGTGTCAAAACAGATGTTCAAGAATAAATTCCCAATCATACACAAGGAGTTTTTAAAGGTAATAAAGAACTATTTTCCTGAAAATGAAGTTAGTTATTATAATGATTATGAGTCACATATAACCATTGAATGGATAGATCGTAACATTGGTACGATACGTGTTAAAGATTCTATTTCTTTTGAACTCATCGCTGACAGTACAGAAGAATTTGAATATCCATTAAAGACCTGGACAAGGGTAACTGATTCAGATAGTTATAAAAATACAATAACACGATTTACCGTAAACGGCAAGGCTCCGAAAATTATAGATAGTTCTGAGTACAGGGAACAGGATTGTATCTGCCAAGAGCAAAAGATAAAATTTAAAGGTTTTACCAAATATGAAATATGCTATGAACGAGTAAAGGAATACAATATAAAAGACGATTACTATATTGGTTTTCGAGCCAAATATATAGTAAACAAGTTAAGGGTCTGTTTGAATCATCCGGATGATATCAATGCTATTTTTACCTGTCGTGGCACTCAGTTGGATTTTGATACAATAGTTGATGATAAAGGACGGATCGAGAGAAAGTACAGGAGTATTATTCTTCCAAGGCAAGGTTATGTATTTGTTTTACAACAAAATAACTAATGAATTATGAAGATTCTATTTAATGACACCGAGGGATAAGGCATATTTGCCAGACCCTTTACACGAGTTTATTTCTCTTTATTGCAACCTTTAAAAGAGGGTGAATAAAAGCCCTTATTTGCACAATCACTCCAGCAAAATGCCGGGGTGATTGTTTTTGTAGGGTTAATGTTTCATCTGTCTGATCTCATAAGGAGTTTTGTTATCATAGAACAACTCGTACTGAGTTTCACCGATGACGGCATCTTTGTTCTTACAGATGATAAATCGTTTGTCGTCACTATACCTTTGTCTGATATAATATGCAAATTGGTGGTTTTTCAACAGAACAATGTGCTTTCCAATAAAGCAAATGTCATTTCCACCGACAATTTCTCCGCGCCTGTATGGAATACATCTACTTAATCGGTAGTCTAAAGGGAAATACATGTCGTTGTCTTTCTGAAATTTCACAAATCCAATCTGTATCAATTCTGGTATTTGATTAAAACAGATTTTGCTTCCAAGATCTACATAATATTCCTTACCGTCTTCTATGAGATGTAAGTAGGCATCATCGAGCAATTCTGCATAATCATATTTAGGATCTTCCTGCTGACTCAGTTTTTCAAAGAAACGGGTACGTAAAAGATATTTTCCCTCCCAATTCCGTACTACACGAATACCATATGCCTGACGAAATATCTCTGTGTAGGATCCGGTTGATTTCCACCGTCCTAACCGAATGTCACGACAGAATGTATCATAGACTTTCTTGTCTTTCCGAGTAATACGAATATCCAATGGTTCTTCATAATCAGACAAGTTACAGCCACAATCAAGTTCCACCGGCAAAGGGTAACGGAATAATCTTGTTTTCTGGCATTCTTTTACCCGGTGTTCGAAATCCTCAACCATATCTGTCCAGCGTTTTTTTTCATTTATCCATTCTTCCAACAAAATAGGATGCAGTTCCGCCTTCCATTTCTGTTTGAAAAAGAATTTCCCGCTTTCATCTTCAAACAAGGAAAGATCATTCATTTTCTCTTTGAAAACAAATAACTTGGGCATCTTGGTATTAGGAATATAAAAATTCCGAAACCGGAGACCGTCACTAATACTATGAACCAAGGCAGCTTCTGTAACAAAGCTGTTCTCATCCATCACCCTGGTCTGAACTCTTGGATACAGATTTATGCCATCAGCAGTACTGAATTGCAGGAATTCAAATGTCAGCAGTTTTGGCTGCAAAACAAAGCGTATACCATTCTTTAAGTCTATCCACGGACGTTCACGGTCTATTTTTCTCCTGGAATACAATTTAGCAATTCCATGCAATTTCAGTTCTATCTTACGATATATACAAGGTAATATTTCCTTGCCACCTTTATCAGACACACCCACAGAACCATCTGCTCCCATTATCAATCTATAACCATAAGCTTCATCCAAATCATGACGTTGACCATCATGAGTCATTATAGATACCATTTCTGTACGTTCGTCAGGAGAAAAACTTTGCTGTAAGGCAGTATTCAAAGAAGGTATTTCCATGAAGTCTTCTTCAGCCTGCTTTAAGTTACCCTTTCCGGAAATCCTTCCTTCAAACATACCCTGCCAATCACGGTTATCTGAAGGTAAGCCAAAGATATGGAACAGCCCCACGTTATCCAATATAAGGCAATACCTTTTGCCTTCGAAGACACGCATGCCGCGACCAACCTGTTGGAGATATTTAGCAAGCGAGAGTGTAGGTCTTGCCAACTGGATAAATTCAACATCAGGACAGTCAAAGCCTTCACTGAATAAATCTACATTGACAAGCACTTGTATGTTATCTGAATTAACTGCTTTTCCAAAAGTGTCAGCATCTTTAAATCTTTTCAAAAGCTGTTTTCGAACGGTATCCGGGGTTTTAGAACTTATAACGACAGATTTTATGCCATGCTGACTGTAAAATTCAGCGATATGTTCCGCATGGTTAATGTCTATAGCATAGACAATACCTTTCTTATTTGCAGCATACTTTAACACCGTATTGCAAAGTCTTTGAAGACTTGGCCGGACATCCAGCTTCTCACTCATTTCGCGAATTGAAAAATCACCGTCCGATCCACGTCTTTTTAGGCTGCAAATGGCTTTTTGTTCCTCACTGTCTATTTTTACAGACATATAGTCGTATAAAGACAAACGTCCTTCGGCTATGAATCTATTAGTTGTCCACGATTGCAGCAGTATGTCGAATATATCTGTAAATCCATGTTTCGTCAAACGGCAAGGTGTCGCTGTAACACCTAATATTTTAGCTTTTGGATAGTCTCGAATGACTGTCGTATATGTCTTCGCAACAGCATGATGAGCCTCGTCAATCACGATCAAACCGGGAGACTCTTTTACAGCAGAGTTATTTTGAGACAACCATTGAATAGACATAACCTTTACTTTGTCAGATAGATTTTCTGAAATATGTTCATCCATAGATTCCATTATCTGTTCAACGGAATCTTTAATCTGTTGTATAAGTTCACGTCTATGTGCCACAATCCAAACTATACTCTCATTCCTTTTCACCCAGTCGTACACATATGCGGCCAACAGATACGTTTTACCCGTACCTGTCGGCATCTGTACCATTGCGGATCGATGCAATTTAAAAACCGATTCAATCCTTTGTTTCATTTCAGTTTGATAGTCGTAGAGTTGTATTTGTTTCATGGAATGACAAAATGATTTTTGGTGCAGAAGTTATCCGATTATTGGAAGTAACAATTTGCTTAAAATCAAATCCAACCGTGCCATTTTCTCCAGAAGTACAGCCAGATTCGGAAAGGGGCATCCGTAAGGACTTCGTGCGGATAATGCTTGAGAAATGCACAATTTCTTTTGAGTGAGAAAGCAAAACGAATAGGGGCATATTTCATCCGTGAAGAACGCCGGATGCGTTTGTCGAACTTACCGAAATTACCTGAACACATTATTTCGGACAACAAAAAACACCCCTCTTTTATATCTGGAGGAAGAATCAGATATTCATCTTTCAAACCGAAAACATTCTGCATGACAAACATAACAGCAGAAGCAAAACGTGTCATGCCCATTTGTTGAAGAATATCCAATGTTCTTTTTTTGCTGTCTTCAGAAGCTGGGCAATGCAGGACATGGTAATAGTCCATGAGTTGCCTGAGTCCGATGCCTTCGCCAAAAAGATGGCGATAGATATGCAGTAAAATATAGAAACGATTGAATTCAATGGTCGGTGAGTTTATGTTTTCAGAAATATCCGGTAATTCTATTTCATTGGCAAATTGAACGGAAGCTTGTTCCATGAAGAATTTCTGCAACCTTTTGTTGTCAGCAAATCCGTTCATCCAAGAAGGAGTAAAATGAAGTTCCACTTCTGTATCCTTAAGTAACGGGTAATGCACATGACAATAAGTTACCCCTTCTAATTTTCCTTTATCACGTGCCAATTCCAATACAGATTTCCTAACCAATGAAAGTGAGCATTCAGAAGTTTTAGCCGGATGTAGCCAAACGTCAATATCTCCCGGCATACGCAATAGTGGGAAAGTATAAAGTGCGGCCATGCTTTGTCCTTTGAGTATGGCATAATCAAATCCTTTTTCTTTTAAATGATTGCCAACGATAATACATTCCTTATTGATGCGCTTATTGAGAATACGTATCTGTTCAGATATGGCATACCATTTCAAAAGCAGCTTTTGTGGGGGGGTCTGGTTTTGGGGCAGTAATGTAATACCGGTAAATAGAACGCCTGTCAATGCTTGCCGGTGAGCTAATTCATAAATGCCAAACCAGTCTTTTGCACTAGGAATGCAGGAAAATTCCTTTCTATTTCCCAATGATATCTGAATAAGTTCAAAGAAAAGTGTTGTTAGTGGTATGATGGTCTGTTCCATAAAGTCTTATAATGTATTACGGAATGATGTCAAGTAATTGCTTCGGAATGCTTATAACGAATAGCCTTGACAATAAATTTAATACCACCGATGCAATTATCAGATTATTTATTGCCAAGGTCGACTATATTTTATTACAGCTATTCTTTTAGTTTGAAAAAAGCATTCAAAGTTACTGATATTCTTTTGTTTACATATAATTATAATCAGATAATTGATAAGAATTTTCTATACCATATAGATTATAATTTGTATGAATGAAAAAAACATTCCGAACAATAGGTCTTCAGATTGGTTGTATATCCTTTTTGCCAATCACAGTTCCTTCTTATGGCAGGTCAAGTATTCATAGTCGGATATGTCATCCTGAACATCGTCCCATATCATATGGTAATCCTCATAAATCCGGATCCAGTCCTCTTTTGACAGGTGCGGAAAGTAAGAAGAATACAAATTGCGGAGGTCTTCCAGCGACAGCAACGGGTTCCGGTGTAGGATATCGTGAATCTCCTCTTCGCACTCGAAGAGGGAATCATAGAATTCATCCGTCCCCTGGTGAGTATAGACGGCTGTGCAGTCCTCAATGAGATGTTCAATGAAGTCCAAGCATTTCTGCAAGTCTTTCTTGACGGTGAATTCCTCATCCGTATGGGGATTAAAATAACCGCAACTGACATTTACACAGCTCACTTCCAGTCCGTTCTCCTTCAGCGTGAGGACATCTGTCATCAGCCCATTGTTTTCCGCATAGCCCCATTTTTCGGGAGCAGCCTCCCTGATGAACTCTCCGGAACACAGTTCTGTGAAGCTGATGGCAGTAATCAGGTCGGAATTTCCTCTTCGATCAGGTTGTATGACAAACCTCACGTCATCAAAAAACGGCATGTATGCTTGAGCACTGCCTTTGCATCCGATTTCTTCTTCGCGGAAGAACACGACTTTGATGACATCGTATTTCTGTAGGCATTCCAGGCAGATGAATATGCCATTCTTGTCATCAGCTCCTAAATTCTCGTACCTCCGCTTTGATGGAGAGTAGCCGAAAAGGATGCCTTCAGCTTCAATGACTCTGAAATCCTTTGAATGCCTACAATGGGATATTTGGTCCAAATGGCTCACCAGACAAGGATAGGATTCGGAATTGCCTTTGGTTACATACAAGTTGCCGAAACTGTCCTTTTGCAGACTGATGTTTCCGTGAAGCCCGTTGATATAGGAACAGAGAAAGCAGATCATTTCCTGTTCCTTTCCACTCGGACTGTATATGTTATATAGCTTCTTCAACAGCTGCGTATTCATGTTCTTCTTCATAAATGTTTATATTATTATCGGAGAAATTAAATGGAAGACCGGTTCTTGAATCCAGCGAGTCATAGTATTCTTCGTCAAAACAGACTATCAAACCGTCTTCCAACAGGGTTTCTATGGTATTTAAATGGATGGTTTGTGACTTGTAAGCCTTTTCCTGCTGATTCCATATCTGGATTTCCGTCAGTTCATCCGCATCTTTAAACCAGTTTTTGTCATATTCGGAGTAATGCCAGTAGTTTTCCTTGTAGCTGCATTCGGCATCCTCCCGACATTGCTCACAGCAATAATATTCTTCAGTAATCCCCGAGTAGACGGAGTCGCCTGTCAGACAGTAGCTTTCGCACCAATCACAGAAGATTGTATCGTCATGATAATGATATTCACCGCAAGAGGATATATATCGGAAATCCTCCAAGTCGTCTACATCCACTTCGATTTCCCGCCCCTCCATATAGCAGACCCGCGTTTCTGTACAATAGCGCTGGTTATATTCATCCCATGCCTCCTCGCTTTCGTCATCATCACCATTCAGATTACGGTCGGTCGTATCCAGCAGATAATCATCTGCCGAATGCTTGTAGTTGTAGGCCTTTCTTTCCTCGCAATCGTACCATTTGAAGGAGTCCTGATAGGAAAGAGTGTCGTCCATGGCTAGGTCGCAGTCTATCTCAAACTTGCGGTCAAAAAGCGAACTTCCGTCAATGCCGACAAATGCGTTCGCCTCGTGGCAGGATGCCCCCACAATTTTGTATCCGTCAATGTAGCCTTCTTGGATTAGTTTATTGACAAGCATGTATTTCAGCATCTCGTCTTCTCCGGTAGTATATTGACGTTCCAACAGCCTCCACCGTCTGTTGTCCTGATCGGTCACTTCGGTGAACAGGATAGCCCTTGCTACAATTTTTCCTTCCTCGTCCTTGAGGTAAGCAGCTTTTGCTTTTACCGAATCCAAGTAGAATGAATGCCTGTCCATATCCGTCATACAGGAATTGAAGTATCCTTTGCACCAGAAACTTTCATAGATGGCTTCGAAATTGTTGTCCACATGTAGTTCCATACCCGACGTACAGCCCAGCGTAAATGTGTACCACTGTTTGGCAAACACATCACCGCACAGCCAGTTCACAACACTGGAGGAAAGGATTTTTCCTACGATGGTTTCCAGCATGACGGCTCTCAGAAACTTGGCCGATTTCATTTTGAACACCCTGTTACGTTCCATATTGACATAGCGGATGGAACCATGGTCTCCGTCTTCACAGATACCTCTGGCTTCATCCGTGCGGTATTGTGTAGACCAGTAAGTCCTTCCAATCAGTTCCACTCTGTGGGGAAGCGAATCATCCTGTTTGCCGGAACTGCATACTGCATCAGTGGCCACCTGCTGAAGTTGGGCCATATCCTTAATGTTAAGCAAGGTAAAATCATTTCTCTTGCGGCAATATCTCAACAAGTCTGCATTCTTCAGATGGCTGAGCAGGATCTTGTTTTTTCTGACCTTCGCACCATTGTTCCTTTTTTCCACTGCGAAAATTTCCTTGAACTCATCGTAGTTCCTGAACTGATAGTACAACATAAGCTAAAGGATTATGAGGTTAATGACTGGATTATCTTCAACCGGCAGATTTGAACGTTTTGCCTGCATATTTCTTCCGGAATAGGCACGTCCGCTTTCCGATTCGCACTCCGAAAATCCTTTCCAAGACTGGTTTCTTTTCATGATTCTTAATGGATTTAAATTTGACATGACCGGCTCCTTGGAGCGCGGTATTCCTGTTTCTTACATGCCCTCTCCAGTTTTTTGCTTTGTCCAAAGCAAGGCTTGGCAGAAAAAATACCGGAACGAAGTGAGGATGATTTTTTCCAGCCAACCCGTAAGGGTCGCCTTGTCTGCGACAAGGCAAAAAGCTTCCTTTGCATGGAAGAATCAGGAATATCTGCGGATGGACTATTATAGAACTACTGTTCAATTGGGAAAATATAAAAACGGGAATAACCTTTGGCTGGTTACTCCCGTCATTGAGAAATATATTTTGTCAGAAAAAGACATTAAATATAGTATATCGATATGGTATTGTCGATTTACCACAATCATTGCTTATAAATACGACATTATACAAATATTTTTATTATCTTTGCGGTGATTATTTACTAAATATTCGATGTAGTATTATGTTATTATCTGCAAAATTTGAAAATATTTACTCATTTAATGAGGAAACACGCATCTTGTTTACAGCCAGCAAGAGCGACCAGTTGCCACTACATGTGTTACGTGCAGAAAAACGTGATGACATCTCAGTGCTTCGCATGGGATTGATATATGGAGCCAATGCTTCTGGAAAGTCAAACATTATAAAGTGTCTGGCTATTATAAAAGCATTTGCTCTGAATGGTTGGAGTAATCGCAAGTACAATTATTTCAAGATGACGGACAATCCGCAGGAACGTTCAAGCATTGAATTGGAATTCAAGGTAAATGACCAATTTCTCGCTTATGGTGTCGCTTTCTCGAAGGGAGGTTTACTGGAGGAATGGTTGTACAAGACCGGTAGCCGAAATGATGCTATGATTTTTGAACGCAAACGTTCCGGCAATGATTGGGAAAATGTTATTGCGCCTCAGTTTATGAAAGAAGAGGGCGGACAATTCCTAAAATACCTGATTGATGGTACGCCAACGAAAGGAACCTTTTTAAGTGAATATATTGAACGCAACGGGAAAGGTATTGATGCCATCAAATTGGCGCGAAAATGGTTTGAGAATCTGAATATCATATTTCCGGAAACGCATCGAACGGACTTCCCGTTCCGGGTAGTGAGTGATGCTCAGTTCAGAACGGTGATGCGTGAACTGCTTGGATATTTTGGTACTGGAATTTCTGATCTCTGTCGTGTGGAGTCAAAACCAGAAGAGCTGAGTATCCCTGACGAAATCAGACAAAAAATCGAGGAAAATCTTGAGGGGAAAGATGAAAAAACAGGCGTGGTCATTCACAATGAAAGTCGTTTTCTCTTTGCAGAGAAAGATGAGTCTAAAAACTTGAAGTGGTATGAATTGAAAACCATCCACAAAAAAGAAGGTTCTGTCTCAGATTATATATTCGAGATGTTCGAAGAGTCTGATGGAACGTCACGCCTTTTCGACTTCATTCCCATGCTTATTGATATGCGCGCCAATGATGCGGTCTATGTAATTGACGAAGTTGATAGAAGTCTGCATCCCATGCTGACATTAAAATTGCTTGAAATGTACAACAGTCTGCTCAGAAGCAATTCGCAAATGCAGTTGGTATGTACCACTCACGAATCAAATCTGCTCTCCACTGCTCCCGTCCGTCAGGATGAGATTTGGTTTGTGGAGAAAGACAAGAAAGGAGAAAGTCATTTGTCCTCACTCTGCGAGTACAAACCAAGAGAAAATGTACAGAAAGGTTATCTTAACGGTCGCTATGGGGCTATTCCTTTCTTTGGTGAATTAGATAATATTCATTGGGACGATGCGAAACAGGAATAGTTTGATACGTGAGCGCCGTGAGGCATTTCGCGATGCCCGGCTGATAGTCATAGCCTCTGAGGGGAAAGATACGGAGCGAATATATTTCAAAGCACTGGCTAAGGAATACGCCAACCCTCGTGTGCATGTACATATATTGGAAAGGTGCAAGGAAGAGCAGAACAACTCAAGTCCAGAACATGTATTGAAACAGCTGAACGATTACAAGAAGCTATATGACCTGGAGTGTGATGATGAACTGTGGCTGGTTATAGACAGAGACCACTGGACCGATGCGATGTTGTCGCATGTGGCTAAAGAATGCGCACAGGATGATTACCTGCACGTGGCTATGAGTAATCCATGCTTCGAACTTTGGCTGTTGTTGCATTTAGTAGATGTAGCATTGCTGACACCGGAGGAACAGCAACAATGGGTGGACAACAGACGAAAGTCAAAGAGCGCAGAACCGTATCTGAAAGTACGGTTACGACAGGAAATGGGTACCTATCACGAGTCAGATTATGATGCTCCAATGCTGATAAAGTATGTAAAAGTGGCGATAGAACGTGCAAGACTGCTAGACAAGATTCCTGCAGACCGCTGGCCGCAAACAATAGGATCAAGAGTGTATTTATTGGCAGAGAGTGTGATGAACAGAAATAAAAATACGTAAACTATTAGTCAAAGAGTGTATGGCAGCACAATTTTTTAATGTGGTTGTACATCGAGAAGATGCCAACAGAGATTTAAATGGTCTTTGTGCCGGCTTTGAAATGAAAAGCTGGCGTAAAGAGCAATTGGTTGATTATTTGATGGACTATATTCCTGAGTTTGCTTTGACATATTCGGAACTTGAGTCAATAGATGCAAGAGATATAAGACGTATGTTGCGTAATGCAGCAAGAGCTATATATAATTCTGAAAAATATAAAAACAGAGGAGAATTCGGAGAATTGCTACTTCATGTCGTAATCAGAGAACTATATAATACCATACCAGCAATAAGCAAGATATATTATAAAGATGGGCCAAACGAAACCGTTAAAGGTTTTGATGCGGTTCATGTGGTCTGCCATGATGATGGACTTGAACTTTGGTTAGGAGAAGTCAAATTCTATACGAATATCAATCAAGCAATTAATGATGTAACTTCTGAGATTGTTGACCATATAAAGAAAGATTATTTAAGAAATGAATTCATTGCCATTACCAATAAGATAGATTCTAAATGGCCTCATGCTAATAAGTTGAAAACACTTTTAGATCCAAATACTTCTCTTGATATGGTGTTTGATAGGGCATGTATACCTGTATTGCTAACATATGATTCCAAAGTGATAGCAAAGTATGATAAAAACAGCGAAGAATACATAAAAGAAATCACAAATGAATTTAATACACTTTACGAGAAATTTGTAGAAAAGATATCTGACAAGGTACCACTTACAGTTCATCTATTTTTGCTTCCTTTAAAAACCAAAGCCGATTTGATTTCATGTTTTGACGAACGGCTAAAACAACTGCAATGCATATGAAAGACAGAATAAGTGAAATAAAAAGAATTCTTCGAAAACCCTTCGGACAAGACCTGAAAAAGTTTGTATTACTAAAGGATGTTGCAGATCTTGTTTCAGCAAAACATCCATTGGCCCAAGACCTCGTACTACGTGTATTTGCACGAAAAAATGAGTTTGAAGATTATCATGAACTTGTGGTTGAACTTATAAAACAGGTTGGTTTATATCCTTATTTGAAAGATGAGAAATTATCGCTTAGAGATTTGCTAGCATTTGAAATGCATCGAGTCGATGGAATGAACGAAGTAATATTTCATAGTAGCCAAGCGAAGGTATATAACCATTTAATGAATGGGAAAAATGTGATTCTAAGTGCTCCGACCAGTTACGGAAAGAGTCTAATTATAGATTCCATAATCGCTTCAGGACGATATGAAAACATAGTAATTATTGTACCTTCTATTGCCCTTATTGATGAAACTCGAAAGCGACTATCAGTATTCAATGAGCAGTATAAGGTTATTACCTATCCACATCAAGAACTGACATCAAGAAATGTGTTGGTTTTAACACAAGAAAGAGCTGTAGAAGTTATTGATAAGATAAAAGTTGATTTTTTTGTGATAGATGAGTTTTATAAAATAGGCTCCAGATCAGATGATGATGAACGGTATAGAATATTGAATAAAGTGTTCTATAAACTGGTAAAAACTGAGGCACAATTCTATTTATTAGGCCCCAATATAGAGGATGTTGAGACCGGTAGCCTGGAAAATATCCAGTTTGAATTCATAAAAACCGACTTTAAAACGGTGATATCGGAGCGACATCAAGTAACAATACATTCTGAAGAAGAGCGTTTGGTGAAACTCATAGAGATTCTTAATGACACCGATCAACCTACATTGGTTTATTGTCAGTCTCCAGCCAGTGCGAACAAACTCGCCACACAACTAATGGAGCATGATTTATATGGTGTAATTGAACAAAATGAAGCATTAGTAACATGGATACGAGAAAATTATCATCCAAAGTGGATACTAGCGAAAGCAATTGAGCATGGAATAGGGATACACCATGGTAAAAATCCAAGAGCATTGTCTCAGCATTGTGTGGATCTGTTTAACAAGGGGTTATTAAGATGCCTTATTTGCACTTCCACACTTATCGAGGGAGTGAATACGAAGGCCAAAAATGTAGTCATATATGATAATAAAATTTCGACTAGCAAAATCGACTTCTTTACGTTTAATAACATTTGTGGGCGTTCAGGTAGAATGTTTTCACATTATATCGGCCATGTCTATTTGTTTAAGGAACCGCCTCCACCGCAACTTCCATTGGTTGACTTTCCTATATTTACTCAAACCGAAAATGTTCCTGATGAGATGCTCATTAATATTGAAGAGGAAGACCTGACAGACGAATCTAAAAATAAGTTGAAAGTATATAAGAATCAGGATGTCCTTACATTAAAGACATTGAGAGACAACTCTTATATAAGCCTAAACAAGCAACTTGCTTTGGCTCGATTTATTGAAGAGCATATAAAACAAATTCACCAAATGATATGTTGGGATAGAGTCCCTGATTCGAATCAATTAAAAGCGGTATGCATTCTTATTTGGAACTTTTTCGAAGGTGGAAATAAGATGATATATGGCGTGAAATCAGGCGAACAATTGGCATTTAGAATTAATTCATACCGAAAGGCTGGCAGTATCAAGCAGTTCATAAGAAATAATCATGAAGTTGGAAAAGATATTAATGATACAATAGAACTTTCGCTTGACATTCAGCGTCATTGGATAAACTTTAAATTTCCTCGTTATTTACTTAGCCTTAACCAAATAGCCAATGATGTTTTCGGGAAATGTGGTTATGCGTTGTGTGATTACAGTTTTTACGCCTCACTTGTTGAAAGTTATTTTTATCCTTCATATGTTGTACCATTTGATGAATATGGTTTGCCGGTTCAAGTTACAAATAAACTTCGTAAAAAGATTAATTTCTCAGACAATCTTGATGTCGCCATACAACAGCTTAAGATGGTTAATGTGAACACTTTGGGATTGAAAGATATAGAAAATGATTTCATAAGGAATGTGCAACAATACATATAAGAATGAGGGTGTCTCAAATGCCCCCATATAATAAATTACCCCTGTCATAGCAGGGGTAATTTATTTTCAAAATGGAGTATTGACACACACTCCCCCGACAGCTTTAGCTATTGGTATAGGCTTAGCCATGTTGCTGACGGGGTACTCCTCAGCAGAGCTTGTTTCCCCGTCTGGCTACATCACAGAAATAGCGATTTTAATGTATAATTCAAAATTGTCTATTAACTTTGCATCATCATTTCTAAAGCAAACTTGCCTCAGATACATTCAGTGAAACACTACCATAAAATCTGCAAGTCTCTTGATCTAAATGTACTAAAACTTGCAGGTTTTTCAAAAAAAACTTTTATAGATTAATTTGTTGAATATTAAACAGATAAGTATATTTGTAAGAAATGTCTATGTAAGTAATTTAGAACTTACAAGTAATTATGCATAATAATATTAAAAGCAAAAACAGTGAAATTAAAAATAATATAACGTAGAATTTCCATCTTGTTAATATTTCTATAGGCTGTTTCTTGATAAAATACATATAATGTACCCATCTATTTTTATATATCAATGCGTAATAATGCAACAGACAGAGTGGAATGATAAAGACAAAAACGTATTCAACTTTGAGAGGGTATAATTTATCTATAATAAGAAAAATAATTAAACATAAATTTATCAACAAGAATCCAAGAATTTTTTCAGATGTCACGTCCGTAGGGTAAGTAGGTAAAATCTTTTTATGCTTATCAACAAATTGGTAAATATAAAAATTAAGAATATTTATAATCAAGAATACTTTCTTCATATTATTTGACAATATTATGCAATTTGGTTTTCATTATATATTTGAATGGGGCAAGGCTCCCATTCCTAAATAAAGCGACATATTTAGGTAAGTAAACCGTGCCCCATATAATTATTTGCAGATATTCTATTTATAATATTCATCTACAACATTTTCACCTAATGTTTGTCCACAAGAACCTCCAAAATAACTTCCTATGAAGCCTCCTATAATAGCACCAGGAACGGCGCCAACTCCACCGAAATAGGCTCCAATACCTGCTCCAACATAAGCACCACAATTAGCCCCGAAATAGCCTCCCAATCCACCAAATAGGCTACCACTTAAAGCCCTTTGTGTGTGATACCCTATTTCTTTACCGTCTAATTTGTATCCTTGATAAGTATTATAGAATCCTAATACATATGTTCCATAATTTCCAATTTTGGAAACAACTTTTGAATATTGATACCTATTGCTAAGCGTTTCTATTAAATTAAGTGATCTGTTGTTTCCTGATATTTGCGCATTCATTGCGCTACTTATCATAGACATTCGATAACTTTGTGTTGTCATGCTATTCTCTAAGCCTAAATAATAGTCATTGAATAATGATAACCCACCAATTAAAGGATTACTCATTGACCATTCAGCATATGACATCTTATTAGGCATATGAAACGTAACCTCTAAAGTATTGATGATATTATTTTGAATACTTCCATCATTTATTATTCTATATGTGGTAAACCCATTCTTTAAAGAAATATCATTCATATTTTTTTCATATTTCGAAAGATTCTGATTAAACAAATTTTGTAAATATGCAAATTCATCTTTGCTAACTGCAATTTTAAGATTTGAATGCCCGTCATCAATTCTATTTATTTCACCATTTACTTCGTAATCGGTTAATCCCCAAATATCGATTCGATTTATTGGGTTGTTTTTAACAAAATGATAAGGAGTATATGTTGGAAATTCTAATGACAACGGATCGACTGACATCCACAAACTCAGCCTCGGGTCATAGTACCTCGCACCATAGTAATACAGTCCAGTCTCCTCGTCGAATTCCTTCGCGTTGAAGAGATAAGGCGTATTCCAGATGCTGTTCCGCTCTTCAATGAACACTTCGCCGAACGGCACATACTCGATGTGCTGAACCACCTCGCCGTCCAGGTTGGTGATGTAGCTGCTGCTGCCCAAGTGGTCGGGATGGTAGTAGAACTGCAACTTCTCGTATGCATCCGGATTCTGGAAGTTGTTTTCCAGTGCCAGGGCACGGGCCTGCGCCGCTTCGGGAGAAGCGTCATCGCAGCAGAATCCCTGTCCGTCCACATAGTCGTTGTTGTCCGTTCCGTTGTACGGCACCTCAAAGATAGCATAATTATCCTTAATTACCTGCTGTTGGGCGGAATATTTTTGTTTGTAATTAACAGAAAGTCCGTCCGTCTCACTGCCGGCATATTGGATGCGTCTCGGGTCGGAACCGTAGGAGGCGAAGTCGCCAATCTTGGAAACGATGCGCTGTGAGCCGATATAGATGTGCTTGGTGTAGCGTCCGCCCTGGTTGGCCACCAGATAAGGACTGACGTAGAGCGAGAACTTCGCCGTGTTGGTGCGTCCGCCCGCGAACTCGGAGTTCACGTAGAGCTGTTCACCCTCACCGGAGGTCTTCACCGTGCGTTCACCGTCGGCATCATACCAGTAGTTGGTCACGAAACCGTTGTCATCGGAAGCCGTCAGGCGGTTCTCCTCGTCCCAGCGTAGCTTGCGCTCGGCTGCGGTGGAATCCAACGCGCCGTCCTGCTTGATGCGGCCTGTATTGACATAGACCAGGTTGCCGTTGGCATCGTAAGTGTAGGTATGGTTGTTGTCCACCTTGGCCACGGAGTCCGGATTCTCTTCCGTGCGGTAGTTCGCATCCTTCACTTCGGCCAGCTGGAACTTCTTGCCCTCAGTCTTGCCATAGGTATAGGCCAGGTCATAGCCCACATGGAGCGTACCGTCGAACTGCACGCCCTGTTGCGTAAGATGCTGCTTCTTCGACACGATGCGGTGCATGTTGTCGTAGCCCATCTCCAGCCGGTAGGAAGCGGTCTTGCTGTCCGCTCCGGCATAGGTTCCCGTGGCACTTGCCAGACGGTAGAGTGCGTCATACGTATAGGCATGCGCCATCTGTCCGCCCGCCTTTCCGCTTTCGGGAAGAGCGGCCTTGTTGGCAACGCTGAGCACGTTGCTTACGGCATCGTAGGTATAGGCATTGTCCATGATGGACTTGCCGCCTGCGTTGACCGTCAGGTTCTGCAGCCTGCGGCGTGCGGGTTCATAGGTGTAGAAGGTCTCCGCACCGTTGCAGTATTTCAGATAGGTGCGCTGCTCGAACTTGTCATAGCCGATGCGGTTCACGTAGTCATAGCCGTAGGACTTGTAGCCGCGTACCTTCTCCAGCTGACCGCCGAGGTTGTAGGAGTAAGTGACCTTCTCCTCATCCGGGTATATCATCTCCAGAAGGCGGTTGTGGCTGTCGTAGGTCCACTGCGTCACATAGGTGGCAATCGCCTGGTTGGGCACAATCAGCGTGCGGCGGGTCTTGGTGACTTCGCCCATCTTGCCGTAGAAGTACTCGATGGCTCCCGTTCCGTCCTCACGGAGCATCAGGCGACCGATGCGGTTCTGCGAGGCGTTGCGTCCGCCGTAGTAATACTTCACGTTGTTTTCCGGGTGGTCGGGATAGTTGATGCCCGTCAGCCGGTGATAATCGTAGTCGTAGGTGATGGACTTGCCTTCCTTGGCAAGGTTGGCTGTCTGCTTGGTCAGCACATTGCCGAGTGCGTCATACGTAAAGGTCGTGATGCCGCTTGCAGGATGGTTCACCTCGGTGCGGCGGTCGCCCATGTCATATACGGAGGTCGTCACGTTGCCTTCGGTGTCGGTGACTCTGACCAGACGGTCGATGCCGTCATATTCGAAGGAGGTGGTGATTTCTCCGTCAGGACCGCTGAGCTGCTTGGTCATGACAGTCTTGCCGCTGCCGTTGGTATAGGTAGCCTGCTTGTTGCCCAAAGCATCGGTCACGGTAGTTACCAATGCCCGGCTCCCTGCATCCGTGGTATAGGTTGTCAGGGTCTTGGATTCATCGGGAAGGGTCACTTCCGTGGCACGGTCGAGCACGTCATACACTGTTACGGTCGGCGATACTCCGTCAAATGCCTTGTTGAAGTCCGTACGCTTGCCCAGCTCTTCCGTGACGGGATAGTAAGCCTTGGCGACACGTCCGAATGCGTCATAGACATTGCGTCCGCTGACAATCATTACGTTCTGTGCATCGGACACTGTTCTTTCGGATGCCGAAGTGACCACGCCGTCCTTCTTTACCTGCACGGGCCGGCCGAAGCCGTCCACGAAGGTGACGGTTTCCATGTCATCGTTTGGATGCTGGATGTCGTAGTGCTTCGTCACGGCGTATGCCGGGGCGGTGATGCCGTTTGCCGCAAATTCAGCCTTCGGGCTGTATTCGAATGCGATAACATAAGGTACACCCGTAGCCAGTTCGTTCGGGCCACGTACTCCGGTGATGCGTCCGAGGTCGTCCACATCGGTCTCGTAGTAGAAGTTGTTCAGGTCGCGGCGTTCCTTGGCGATGCCGTAGCAGTAATCGAAATTGCCTGCCTCGCTTCGGTAGCCGAACGCATCTTCCACACGTTCCACATACATGTTCATTTCCGGTTCGTAGCGGTACTTGTACCACATGCGCTGTCCCTTGGCATTGGCCGGAAGTGTCTTCTGCAGGATGTTGCCGAAGCTGTCATAACGGTAGTCGGTGACGGCTTCGCCGTTTCCGAGCTGCTGCGTTATCTTGGTCAGGTGGTTCGGGTACTTCGTGTCATATACCGCCGATACCTGGTGGTAAACTTTTCCGTCTCCTCCGGTCACAGTCACATCGGTCGGCAGTCCGAGGATGTTCCTGCTGCTGTTGGAGGTATAGCGGATGGAGGTCTGGTAATCAAACTTGCCGTCTCCCTTGCTGCCGAGCTTGCCCTTGTTGCTGAACCTGTAGGATTTCAGTTCACCGTGGTGGCCGGTGAGGTAATACTCGTTCCATGCCTCCGAGGTAATCATTCCCTGTGCGGCACCTTCGTATTGCAGGTTCGCCGTATAGCGGAGCGGTACAAAGGCGGAAGCACGGTCGCTGCACAGTACGGGCTGTGCGGTAAAGGTGTACTCGTCACCCTTGGCGGTCAGGTAGTAGCCGTCATATTCGTTGCGCGTTTCGGTGTAAACCTTTCCGGCTGCGTCTTCCACGGAAGCGTTGACCAGGTTGCCCTGCGTATAGTAGCCGGATACGTCATACTTCTGTACCGACTTGCGGTAGAGCGCATTTTCCTTTTCGGTGTCGAGATTCCTGGTAATCACTTCGCCGAAACCGAGGAACTCACGTTCGTGGCGGTCGCGCTTGCCGTCCTTGTATTCAAAGGCGGTGGTCATGAGCGGACCGTCGTCATGGATGCCGTCATCCACCGTGAGGGAAGACATCACCCATTTGCCGCCGGGAAGCCCGTATGTGGGAGCAGTATGTGCATAGTCCAGCGTAAACGTACCGCCGAGCGAGTTGGTGACTGCCTTCAGCATGTTCGTCCTGCCGATGGCGGAACGGGTCACTTTCAGCTCGCTTTCCTTCTCGGATTCCACAATGTCGAGATAGCCGTCACCGTCCACATCCTGCAAGGCATACGTGGGGCGGCTGATGCTGTGACCGGTGGAAAATCCCGGATTTGTTGATATTTTGATACTAACAATAGGAATGACAATAGAGACTGTGAAAGCAGCGTTAGCCGATTCAGAAGTAGAGGCTGACTCATTCAACGAGCCTACACCCTTCCAACTTATCGGAGACAGGAAACCATTGCCGACATTGAATGCCACCATGATGCCTCCTGCGTCTTTCCATACCTTATCCAGCAGTCCGTCTGCATTGACATCCAACAGGTTGTATTCCTCGTCACTTTCAGAAGTAACCAAACCGAATCCGGCCTGAAAACTGCTGGATGCTTTGTCTATACCTTTAATCTTAAATCCGTCACCATATCCGGCTCCGGCACTGTAAGAATGGCTCTTGCCACCTTGAATGCGATCGACATCCCATCCGACCGGTTCAGAGAAAGCATATCCGAGATTCAGACGGACATTCTTGCCGGCCAGAATCTTATCAGGCAGACCGTCGCCATTGACATCTGCAAACGATTCGACCGCATTATCCGTATTGACCGGAGCACTTCCGGAAATGGAAACATTGCTCAGAGCCTGGGAAAGAGACATTTTTTTGCTCTCCTTGTCGGGATTGGCATCCGCATTGTTTTTGGCATTCTTGATGGCCTTGATATTGTCGCTCAGATTGACAATATTGGAAACGGAAGCTACCGGTGAACCGCCATACCCCCAGGCTTTCGAGGAGTTCTCTGAATGGGTATTGCCAATTCCATTGTATTTTTCTCCGCTGAGACCTCCTTGGGTATTGGTGTATTGCACACTTCCACCGGCTACAATATCCGGATAACCGTCACCGTTCATATCCATCATTGCCACCTGATTCTCCGCACTGCCGCTTGCATCGTTAAAGGTAATTCCCAGAGCTCCGCTTTGGTTCACCTTGCTCTTGCTCTTGGAAACCAGCGTAACGGCTGCCGCACCGGTTCCTTGCAGGCAATCACCTGTCAAACCGGCCACATCCACCTGATTATCCAACGGATTGGTAATGACCACATCCTGTTCTGCCAGTCGGGCCGTACCGGCTTCAGCAGCTGTCAGGTAGATTTCCTGACGCTGTCCGACCCAGCGGTCGGGCGACATCTGGTCTGTGCCTATCGGTGTGAAAGGCAGGGTCAACGGGTCAATCTTGGCATTTTCGTTCTCTGGGAGTTTGAGCAGAGCCTCGTCAATGGGCTTGCCATAGCGTCCCTCGGAAGCATTGTAAACGAAGCCGCCCCAGCCACGGCACAGCATACCGAAACCGCTGTTGACACCTTCCGCATAGAATCCGGCATTCACGCTGTCCTTCGGCAGACCAAGCGTATCGGACTGCAACAGCACACGTGCAACGGTAAGGGCATCCTCCGACAATGTGCCGGGATAATGATACTCGAACCAGATCTTTTCGGTGCCGGGATTTTCCAGTTTCAGCACATCTGCCTTCAAAGCACCTTCTGTTATGGTGAAAGTCTTTTTCGCCAGCAGCTTGTCCGCTGTCTTTACCGTCAAGGTCACGTCACCGTTGAATCCTTTTGCCACTGTAATACGGGGCTTGACAATTACCGCCGTATCCGTTGCAGCGAACGTATAGGAATGACTTTCCTTCACGGCATGGGTAAACATCCTGTAATGTGCCGGAATCGCAAGCGTCTGGTCAACGGAGGATGAATCCTTATAGGTCACGGACGGAATCCAGCGGATCTGCTCCCAGTTCACATTGGAGGATGATGCAATCTCAAACCCTATGTTCGGGAACTTCTCGGCATTGGCGATACTGGCCGATACCTCCACGGCATCCGCCTTCTCTGCTGCGGGATAGGTCTTTGTGAAGAGCACTTGCTCTGTATAATTCGGGTTGTCGTTGCCGTTATCGTCCTTTTTGTTGTTTGAACCGATAATGCGCAGTACGACATCATCCGTAGTGACGGGTTTGCTAAACTTTCCTGAAACAGAGAAAGGAACACCTTCCACATTGGCAACGGTATTCACGTCATATACCGCCCCTTCCGCAGGTTTGTAAACCGTCGTGGAATAGCCTCCCGGCAAGGTCTCAGCCGTACCGGCATAGGTGATGACAGGCGACCAGGCAACCTTGTCAAAAGCACCATTGCTCTGTTCTTTCGCACCGGACTGCACGCGGAAATAGATGCGTTCGCCTTTCTTTATCTCAAATGCGTCCACAGAAGCCGAGTATGCGGAAGCATCTCCTTTGGCAATATCCTTATGCCATTTTTCGGCATTACCTTTCTGGATAGATACACGCACACCGTCTGCCTTGCCATATTCTTCCTTGTCGTAGTCACCTTCAGGTGCAATCAGGCTGACCGTCCCGGAAATGCTGACCATACCGTCCCGGGGAGCCTGCCATACGCGCACAATGTCTTCCATGGGAGAAGATTTGATGGCTTCCTCTTGTTCGTCAAGGTCGATGGTAATCACCGAAGCGTCAATTTTTCCGCTATAGATGATAGGGCTCGGAGTGTCAGCACTGCTTAACGTGAATGTCGGTACCGCATTGCCGTTGCTGTCAAACTCAAGATGGTTGAAATAAACCTTTCCATTGGAAACGAGGTCAACCAGTCCGTCTCCGTTTATATCACTGAAATATTCGGTAGTCTTGGTTTTGGTCTTGGATGCATCAATACCCCTCATGGCGGTCAAGTCCATGAATCCCACAGTTACCTTACCGCCTCCGGAATTGGTAGAACTCTTTACCGTTGAGAAACCGGAAATTCCGGAAACCTTAATAGCCTCGCCATAAGTGATTGTATTATCGACCTTTAGTTGCGGACGATAATAGACTGTACTTCCTTTTCTGAACACTTTGTCAGGAAGTCCGTCACCATTCAAATCGACCAATGTGGATAAGCCTTTGCTCTTGTCCGACGAATAATTGTAGGAACCGCCGGCTGTATTGCCTTTCCAGACACTGCCGTCATAGATACCCACACCGGCATAGAAAGAACCGCTGGTGGAAGAACTTACCGTACCTCCCAATGCGGTCGGTTTGTCGCTGAACCGTTTGGTGACGGATTGCAGGGGATTGACAAATCCGGCATCCAGCCCGTCATTGTGCGTGTTCCATGTTTCCTGACTGTCCTTGAAGGGGACATACCCCTTGTCGGACTGCACGTCGTCGTAGTAGCTGAACTTCTGGAAAGACACCTCCTGTCCGTTAGAGTCCAGGTGGCGCACACCGGCGAGCAGTTCACGGTTGAACGCACCGTTCCGGTACTCAAAAGCATAGCTTCTGAGCACGTTTCCCCGGAAGTTCACCGTCACTTTCTCCAGCAGGCGGTTGGAAGAGGTCAGGTAGCCGTAACGGGCGTTGTTGGTCTTCACCTGCCGGGTCTTGCCGCCTTCAAACGTCACAACGGTATGGGGCTCCTGTCCTGCATTTCCGGCACGCACCTCTTTCAGGTAGAGTGCCTTGGCTTTCAAGCCGCCACGGACATCTTCATCGGCTGCCTCATACACATATTCCATGAAGTCGCCGTGCGTTTCCTCCACCCGGCGCAGTTTCCACTCGGAAATCACCTCACGGGTATTGCCGGAAACATCCGTGAATGTGCCTTTCAGAACGGCACCTTCACCGCCATAGGTGTATTTCACACCCTGCTTGTCGGTGACTTCCCAGTAATAGTCTGCCGGACTGCTGCCCTTGCGGATGATACGGCTGAAGTCTCCTCCCTGACGGGTATAGAACTGCCGGTCTGCCTTGCGGGGCATCTTGTCTCCACGGTGGGCCACACCCATCTGTTCCTTTTCGTCCATGGTCGAGAGCATGGAGCCGGAGAGCAGGTAGGTTTCTGTCTCGCTAGCCATGTCATAGCGCGGCACACCCCATCGGGTGTCCAGCGTAATGGAAGGTACGGAAAGACTCCATCCTTCACCGAGCCAGCCGCTGCCGCCCTCGCTGCTGTACTGGATGCCGAGTGAGGGGGCCATGCCGTTTCGGGCAGGCGGCATCTCAAAGACATACTGCAGGCTGGCCGTTCCGCGGTTGTTGGCCTGCGGCGGAGCAATCAGGTTGATTTTGGCCGTTGGGTCGGCGGCCTTGATGTCGTTCATCATGGTCGGTGCAAATCCTTCGGTCTCCGGCGATTCGGGTGCCTGGATTACACCGTTAATCATATCCGTGAAGTGGGTGGTTCGTGACACTACGCAGGCTTCCTGCTTGTCGACCTTCACTCTTTCCAGCGCCACCCAGTGTTTGGTGTCGTTGTCAAAATAATAGGTACGGATGTCGTCTTCGGTGTAGCCGCTCGGAATGCGGGTGCGGTCGTACTTCAACCGGACGGTGGCTCCCTTCTCCGTGAAGTGTGTGCCGTGCGGCAGGAAACGTACGCCTTCTCCCTCGGCTGTGACATTGGTCATGCCGAAATCCAGTGCCGGCAGGTCCATTTCACGCAGGGGACGCATGGTCAGCTTTCTGGCTGCCAGCATGACGCCATGATCTACCAGCAGCGCACCGTTGGCATTTTTCAGGCTGTCTGCCTTGTCTTGGGCAAAATGCTTCCCTGTCGTCCGGGCAGCCGGAGTCTGAAAAGCGCGTTCATAATCTGCCTTGCCTTTCTTCAGTGTCGGGAAGGAAGCGGTCAGGGCCTTGCCGGAGGCGGTAGTGGCACTGAGCGTGAGGCTGCTGCCCGATACGGGAACGATGCCTTCGAACTCGCCGTCCTGCAATGTAAGTACGGTATGTCCTGCCTTGACCGTCCGGGCTCCGTTGCGGACGAAGCCATGCACATAAGCCAGGTTGCCATAGACTACCGGAGTTTGTGACAGCGTAAGTGCCTGCCCGGGTCCCGATGCCGTTTCGACATGCAGGTTGCGTACCGAATAGCTCCTGCCTTCGGGAGCCGTGAAAAGTATGCGGTTGACACCTGCATGCAGCCAGGCCGGGTGAATCTCCTCGCGGACATGGGTCCAGCCGTCGGATGCCGTGGCCATATAACCGCCGGTGGCCGGACGGTCGTTGATGCTCTTGGCTACGGCTCCGGAGTGATCCGCACCCTGCAGCTCGTAACACAGCCAGACGCGGGCATCCGACGGAATTGTCCGGGAGAGGTTGATTTCAAAGATGTTGTCCTCGGGGTTGTCGGCAGTCTTCCCTTCGGGAATACCGACCGAACCGTAGCGGAGGGTGGCATAGGCGGCTGTCGTGCCTGCTGCCTGTATCGGAGTGGAAGAAGTGCGGTGGCCAGTTGCCGCCTTTGCAGGACGGCTGCCGTCTTCTTTCTTCCTGCCGCTGTCTTCGGATTTTTCTTGCCGGATTTCCGATGCCGTTTCCACCTGGAGCTGCGCACTCGGAGACTGGCCGGACAGATATTGCGAACCGGCAATGCCGGCTGCCGCCAGCGTCACGGCTGATGCGGCGATGATAATTGTCCGTTTCATGATATTTCGGTTTTAGTTGAACTATTTGGCTATAATCTTCCGGGTCTTTTCCCAATCCGGACCGATGGCCTTGACTACATAGACTCCTGGGGCGGGTGCCTCGAAGCGCGAACGTTTGGTTGTTTCACCTTCCATGAACTGCTCGTGAACCAGTTTGCCGGAAGCGTCGAATACCATCAGCGTGACATCCCCGGGCTGGTCCTGCTCCAGCACGACATCAAAGATGCCGGTCGTGCCGTCAGGCTTTACCTGGAACGAATCGTCCCTGTTATCGTTTCCTTGGCTGTTTCCTTCACCGTTTCCGGGCCGGTCTGACCAGCCGATGAGGGAACCTTCCTTCTTTTCTGTTCCGTTGGGGAGTGTCGGGTCGCACTCACTGCCTACATGTACCGTGAAAAGGGCCGTGTTTGTCTTGGGATTCTCAACCTGTACATTGCCCGAATGGGTGAAATCGGGAATTGGCTCTCCGTTTACGGTCAGTCCGGTAATATGTGTTTCACCGGTTCCGAACTTGATGCACAGACGCCATGCCCGGATGTTCCATTGGGTAAAGCGGCGGATGACCTTGCCGTTGAGCTTGTACGATACGGTAATGCCTTCGAGTCCCAGCGTGAGGACGTCTCCTTCCTTGATGCGGATAAACTGGGTAAGGCTCGTGTGTCCGTCGATAATCATATGAGCCCTGTCACCTCTGACATCAAAGCCGAACTGCGTGATGTCGTCGGATATTCTCGGTTCCACACCGAGGCGGTAGTTGGAGTTGGTTCCTGTCACCGTCCAGGAAACTTCTCCGGATGCGAAGATCCGCTTGTCGTGCACGTAGGTGGTGTAAAGCGGGCCGCCTGTTCCGTAGATGTCGTTGCCGCCGCCCTGGGTGACTTTCAGCGTATAGGTGCCGGGAGCCAGTCCGTCAATGCGGTGAGCCTCTCCGGTGAACTTGCCGCTTGCAATGATTTCATCCTTGGGTACGCCGGCTACCGTATCGGCTGAGAGTACATAGTCATAGACGGGAGTGCCGATGCGGATGTCAATGTCGATGCTGCCGTCATTGCGGGGCTTGCCGTCCTCACAGGTGGACGGGGTCGGAACGGCATCTGCCGCCAGTCCGTCATAATAGGCAAAGGTGAATACATCGCTGCCGCTGCCGTCCAGGTCCCAGAACAGGTTGTGGAATACGGTCTTTCCGCGCATGAGGTCCGGCCGGGAGCATTTCACGGCTATCATGTCTTCCGTATCGAACCTGCCTTCCCCGCTGGGATCGATGAGCAGCAGGGTACGGTTGCGGCAATACTGTGAGAACTCGTTATCCGGGGTAAGCGCATGGCTGAGTTCTGCCATGTTTCCCGTGTCACCGATGCCGCCGGTACGTACAGCGGCTATGTGCAGCGGTTCTTCGGAGGTGACGGCCCGGATAAGACCTGACATTGAACTGGAGGTTTCGGGCAGGGGAATGGTACGCGTCTGGCTGCCGATACCGTCAATGCGGAGGTAAACCTGTCCGTCTTCCCTTCGGATGGAAACGGCACTGCCACTGACTCCGGTGGCTACAGCAGTAGTGCCGGCCTGTCCGCCGGAGATGACATAGACGTTTCCTTCCCTGTCGAAGCGGTAGCCGTATTCACAGGTGTTGCCGCCGGATCCGGTAAAGCCCGCGTCGAAAGTGGGATGGCTGAGCGGGCAATAGAAGGAGATGGCTCCTTCACGGCCGGGAAGTGCCGGTGTGACGGCAAAGGCTTCGGTCGCACTTGAGTCCTGCTCGATGGTGTCCAGAAAGCCTTTCCGGGTAACGGTCATGCCCGTGCCGTTCCAGCGTACCGAGGTGCTGTCTGCCGATGCCGGTACATTGCTGCGTACCGTCCATGTGCGGTGCATGATGTGCCACAGGGTATCTGCCGGTGAGGTGTAGGTGGTCAGCGGACCGTTGTCGTCACCCCAGAAGATGTACCCTTTGTCAGGCAAGGGATTGCCGTATTCACGCCCCATGACGAGCAGGCGGCTGGCGGACGACTCCGCATAGGAATTGCCGTCGTGGAAGGTGTCGTTTGCTTTCATGGTGGCATAGACGGGTCCTTCCTCGTAGGAAGTGGTGGAGAGGGGCTGGTGGAGAGCGGAAGCGGCATCCGAGCCGATGGCTGTCACCCGGTGGTGATAACCCAAGTTCTCGTCCTTGTCCCATATCAGGTTGCCTTCACTGTCCAGATAGGAGTTGTTCAGGGTGATTCCATACTTGACGGCCAGATAGCTTTCCACTTTCCTGCGTTCTGCCGGGGTGAGGTAACGTCCGTAGATGATGACTTCGGGGGAATAGCCGTCAAAACGGTTGTTCCCGAATGCCGTTGCATCATAACCGGTACTGAACTGCGGATTGGATGCGGAATAAGTACCGCCGACAAACAGATTCGATACGGAGTTTTCTCCCCAAAGGCCCGTTCCGGGACGGTTGCTCTTCAGATAGGTGAGCACGCGGACGGAGGACTCCCGGAAGTCTGTCGCGGACTGTCTGTCAGAGGAGGAGAACAAGAGGTCTTCTCCCGTTTCCTTTCCGTAGTCCAGCGGCTCCGTGCCGTTGGCACGTACGGCCTTGTCCTTTGAAAGGATGGAGCCGCCACCTTTCCTCCCGTCAAGGGAATAGAGCAGCATATCCTTGTCGTGACTCTCGGGAGGCAGGGCAAAGACACTGAAGACAGTAGCCTGTGAAAAGTTGGAGAACTTGAAGGAAGCTGTTTTTCCGTAGCTTCCTCCTGAAAGGTACAGTGCCGGATGAAAATTGAATGCCGGCGCGAAGGAGCGGGTCTGGGTGTATTCGCTTCCCGGTTTTCCGCTGCGGTCAAGAGAGCGCAATTTTACGGAATCCCCTGCGAGATCCATCCAGCGGTATGCGCCTTGAAGGTCTGCCGTCACGGGCAATGTCTGGAACCACAACTCTGTTCCTTTGACACCGCCGGGGGACTGTGCACCCGCTGTCACAACTCCTGCACCGAATAGAAGTAGCATTAGTTGCTTCATCGCTTGTGTGATTAAGGTTAATGATGGGAAAGGTTACCGGCCTTTCCAATGGATTGTGTCCGCTGAAGAAGTAAGGTAGGTGCGGACGGAGCTACAAAAGAGAGAATATGGTCCGGAGTATGTTATCCGGTTGAAGACATCATTCCGATGCCGATATTTATATATAACTCCGCAGCAAATATAAACATCTTCAATTATATAAAATGATAAATATCAAAACAAATTTAGACTTTTAACATTATAACCACCTTAAAGTCAATATTATCCGATAAATTTGCATGTAAAATAATTTCTTTCCGCTGTTTAAAAACGGAACAATCATAAATCCTTTATCATAACCTAAATGTATACCCTACACGATTTTGAATTGGGTACTCCCATGAATGCGCTTGAACGAGCCAAAGATTTTCAGAAATTTACCCAACAGTTTAAAGCCTATCCGGATAAGCACTATTGGATAGAAGCCTATTCCGGAGTGGACGCTCGGATGGAGTTGGAAGGAAGTACCAAGAATGTGTCCAGTTTTATAGCCAATGATTATTTGGGTATGTCCCAACGTCCTGAAACGATAGAAGCCGGTATTGAGGCTGTACGGAAATATGGAACAGGAACATGCGCTGCTCAAGTGATAGGCGGCTATTTGGATATTCACCGTCGCTTGGAGCAGGAAATCGCACAATTTACCGGTCAGGAAGATGCCCTGTTGTTTTCTTCCGGATTCGGAGCCAATGATGGAACTCTTCGAGCCTTATTAGGACCGAATGACATTGCCATTACAGATGCCTTTATCCATGCCAGTGCTTCTGCCGGTTTAATAGGTACTCATGTGAAATCATTTGGGCACAACAATTTGGAATATCTTGAATTGGCTTTGAAACACGCCCAGGATGCCTATAAAACCAAGTTAGTCATCGTAGATGGAGTTTATTCACAGGGAGGAGACCTTGCCCGTTTACCGGAAATCATCACATTATGCAAGAAATATGATGCTATGTTGATGGTGGATGACGCTCATGGTATGGGTGTTTTTGGAGAAAACGGACGAGGTACAGCAGAACATTATGGATGTCTTGGTCAGATAGATATTATTACCGGAACATTCAGCAAGTCATTCGGATGTGTAGGTGGTTTCGTTGCAGCATCCCATGAACTGATTGAATATTTGCGGTATTATGCCGACAGTAATATTTTCTCTGCAGCCATTACTCCACAGGTAACTGCGTCAGTGTTAAAAGCGTTGGAACTGATCAAGAAACAGTCGGAAATACGAAAAAAGCTTTGGGATAATGTGAATTATCTTCGTTCCAGACTATTGGAAGAAGGTTTTGATATAGGAGATTCTGTATCGCCTATATTCCCAATTATGATACGTGATACACAGAAAGCATATGATGCAGCCCAAATGCTTCGTGAAAAAGGCGTATTGGCCATATCTATTGTTTATCCTGCAGTGAGATTGCGTGAGGCACGGTTGCGTGTGAGCGTATTGGCTTCTCATGAAAGGGAAGATTTGGATTTATTGATAACTTCACTATTAGAAACAGACAAAAAATTAGGAATAAGACATGGATAATCCAAAAACAAGACGCCCCAGACGCACAAACAAGGATCTACGGAACGACATTTTGAATGCTGCGTCAGAAGTGATTAAAAATGAGGGATTCGCCAAATCCTCACTCATGCGCATTGTAAATCTTGCCAAAGTAGAGTCCACGGTTTTTCATCGTCACTTTGGTGATTGGGAAGAGTTTATGGACATATATACCAGAAAATATGATTACTGGTTCAGTGATGTTATTGACTCTATTGAGAAAAACCAATGTACGGAAAAAGAGTTCCGCTCTATCATGCACGGTTTGTTTGATGATTTAAATTCAAATATAATCATGCAGGAACTCTTGAAATGGGAAATATGTGATGAAAATACAATCACTAAACGTACTGCTCAAATGCGTGAGTTTAACACTATGCCTTTAGTTCGACGTTTTCAAAGAGTCTTTGCAGAAAGCGATGTGAAAATCGGTTCGCTCTCAGCACTGTTGATTGGCGGTGTATATTATTTGATTCTTCACAAAAAACTTTCTCCTTTTAGTGGTATAGATGTGAATAATCGTGATGGGCAGGAGGAAATCCATTATGCCATTGATTTTTTTACGGATGTCATATTCAATAGAATAAAAGAAAGAGGAATTGAAGATCGCATTGCAAAGAGGCTGCGGTTGAATGGCGTTTCAGAGGATATTATAAAAGATTCTGTTTACCTTTGTAATAATTAGCAATCTCCATATATGGAAAACTTATTGCGGAAAGGAGGTGTAAGAGAATGAAAGCATCTACACAATACAATGACTATAAAGGAACGGCTGCAGCTGATATTTCAGACCATCTTTTCATTAGAGATTATTTAAAAGATCGTGGCGTTGATATAGAAAGGTACGAGCCGGTTGGTTTTGAACTCTATACAGGATATTCCAATTTTGTCAGCTACCGTTTTATCTGCAAGGATAATTACAGCGACGAGAATAGACTTGTGAAAATTGGGTTTGAGAGCAAAGACAACATAAGTGATTTTCTAGATTTATTTAAGAGGTTTAATGTTGTACTTACTTGGAACAAGTCCCAAATCAATTATGCAGATTGGGATGTGAGTGATGATACTATTATGATTGATGATAGAGAGGATTTTTAATAGTATGCTCATTGTTTAATATGTAAAAGAGGCTGATTCAATACTTTATGTAAAGAATCAGCCTCTTTGTATATTGAAAAATTAAAATATTACCATCGATACATTAAAATTTTTTACCTCCTACAATACTCCAGAAAGTACCGAAAAGAATTTTCATATCGAACCACCATGAGCGTTTTTTTAGATAGTATAAATCATATTCCAATCGGCAAAGCATTTTTTCCATTGTATCGGTATAGCCATTGTAAAGAGTTGCAAAAGATGTTACACCCGGACGAATTTGGTATAGGTAGACATATCGTGTATCATAATCCAAAATCTGATCTATAAAGAACTTACGCTCGGGTCTGGGACCGATAAATGCCATATCACCGCAGAACACATTCCAAAGTTGCGGGAGTTCGTCCAAATGATGCGCACGAATAAATTTACCAACTTTTGTGAGACGTGGGTCATTATCGCCTCCGGAATGACTTAGCTGCGGACCGAGTTTTTCTGCATCCAAACGCATGGAGCGGAATTTGTAAATATTGAACGGGCGACCAAAGCGACCAATACGTTCCTGTTTGAAGATAGCAGGTCCTCCATCTTCAAATTTAATGGCTATGTAACAACAGAGTGCTAGTGGTGAAAATACAATCATTGTAACCAAAGCTACAATGCAATCGGTAATTCGTTTGAAATTCCTAGCAAAGGAAGACATGCTATCTGGAATAAATTCATCTTTAGGAACTAAATCACTGACTAAAGTTTTAATTTCTATGGTCTCTTGTTTCTTGCCTTCTGAACAGCATGATTCAAGCCAGCAAAGGAAATCTTTCTCACTAAAGGATTTTTTCATGTCGATGTAGAGGCAGTTTTCCTCTTCTTGAATGACAGGAAGGGATGTTCTGAGTCTCTTCATGCCTTCTCTAGTTACAATTGTATAAGGAAGTGCGACATTGGAAGAATAACCCCTGACATACTCAACGCCATGAGACATCGCAAATAGTTTTAAAGAATACGCAGAATAACCATAAGCAATCCAAATGCTGTGTTCTTCTACTAGATGATACAAATAGACATGCCTATTGTCATTCTTCAATTCACGCTCTTTGATAAATTCTGAATTCATAATGAACAGTCGTATAATTTGTTGTTTTAATTGGCTTGTAGAAAATACTCAGAAGTCGTCATCAATAACGGGAACTCCTTTCGAAATATAGGTTGAAACATCTACTTGAGACATATCTTTATATGTTGTAGGTTTTTCCAACAGCAAGAGGATTCGCTCTGCCATTGTTTTTGCATCGCCCGTTGGTACCAAAAAGCCATTCAGGCCATCTTCTATAACTGCCTTGTGCCCTTTGTTGCCGGTTGCTACAACAGGCAAATGAGCATATTGAGCCTGTATAATACCCAAAGGACATTTTTCTGTCTTGCTGGAAGCAACATAGATATTAGAGGCTGCCAGCAATTCTCCTATATCATTCCGTACACCTAAGAACCTGGTAAATTGCTGTACCTCAAGTTGGGATGCTTGTTCTTGGCATTCTCCGTCAAGACAGTCCTTTCCCACTAAAAGCAGGTAAACGTCCATGTTCCGATCACGTAAATCCTTGACGGCTTGAATCAGCATGTGCTGGTTGTTATTAGAGTTCATTTCCGCCAAATTGATTAAAACGATTGATCTAAGAGGTATTTGCAGTTCACTTCTGTACTTTTGGCATACTTGCAAGGGATTGTTGATATTCAGGATGTCAAAATCGAAATTAACAGATTTTTCACCGGAGACCCGAACTTGATGGTTAGATTTATTATTTGTTTCCATAATGAATTGTGTTTGATATCAATTGATAATGCTGACTCTTTGTTCTAATGAACATGTTAGCAGACTCAATGAGAAATCTTATTGCTGATTCTTTAGAACATCATATAAGCATTCGTATATTTCTGAAGCAACTTTCACTGATTCATATTTTGAGACATCCACATTTGCCATTTTCTTATACAAATCTGGATTTTCCATAAGAGTTGTAATTTGGGCAGCCATTGATGAATAATCATCTATCGGGACTAGAATTCCATTTTCATTATTCTTAATAACCGCTAGATGTCCTCTGTTTGATGTTGCGACTACCGGGAGATGCGCATATTGTGCTTCAACAAGGTTTATAGCAAGTCCTTCTCTTTTGCTGGAAGCTACATAAATATCTGAAGCTGACAACAATTCACCAATATCGTTTCGCCAGCCGAGGAATTTTGTATATTCCTGTACCTGTAGTTTTGCAGATAGCTGCTGACATCTACCATTTAGATAATCAGGACCAACCAAAAGTAGATATACATCCAAATTCTTACTCCGTAGATTCTTCAGAACTTTGATAAGCATCTGCTGATTTTTGTTGTTGTTAATTTCTGCAACATATATCAGTACTTTGGAACGAATTGGGATATGCAGTTTATTACGGTATTCTTGCCGGATTTTCTCTGGATTTTTAATGTCCAAACGATTAAAATTTGCACCAATGCCGTTTGTTTTGCTAACAAGCATGTGTCGGTTGAATTTCTTCTTAACACGTTCATAATCCTCGTCATTTATGGTTATGAACATGTCTGTAAATTCAGCCATTAACTTTTCCATTGGATAGAATAACAGCCAACTTAAGATGGAGGAACCTTTAAAGAAATGAAGACCATGGGCAAAGTAAACTACTTTAAGTCCATGTTTCCTGAAAGGGAAGGATGCAAAGCGTGTGACCAGACCACCTACCGGAGTGTGGCAATAAATAATATCATACTGATTTTTCTTTAACAGCCGGTACAGTTCCACTATTCCTTTCAGCGTTTTAAATGTGAACGGTGAGCGTTTCCAACTCATACTGTATACATTGTCAGCAAAGGGAATGTCTTCATCTAGAGAACAAGCAACGTCTACTTGCCAACCTTTACTTTTCAAGTACTTAATAGTAGGAATATGAAACTTGTTGATATGCCCCTTTGCAACATTTGCAACTAGCAATACTTTTATCTGTTTCATTGTGCTTATGTGGTGTTTGACTGCTTGTTATCCGCCACATAAACATGGTATGATAAAATGTTCAAATGGGGATAAAGCAGTTTGATACTGGCTTAGCAGACAGTATTATTGATGATTAAGTCAAAGAATTGACAGAAAGAGAAATTGTCTGAGTGCTTGTGGATTATAAAAGCAAAAAAGGTGCAGGCAGATAAAAGAATCGATGGTCAAGAACAAACCAGGCATTCATAACCAGCCATGCAAAATTTACTCCAAATACCCAAGGGAGGCTTTTAATGTATTTATTCAATTTATATATATCAGAATGTTGGATATACAATTTTAAAAGGAAGAAATATGAGATGAAATATCCAAGGAGAAGATATCGATTTCCAACTACACTGAAACTAGTCATTAGATAACCAAAGGTTAGGAAAAAGAGCATATATGCATACAGTACACTATCAAATGATGATATTGAAAACTTGTTTTCATTCTTTCTTAAATAAATAAGAAACAATACATAAAACCCTCTTATAAAATAGTTTCCTACTCGTTGTAATTGAACAGTCAATGACTGTTCAAATGCTGCTGCCGTTTCTTCGGAAGCATAACTGGATGCTCGACTCTCCATTGCTTGGTTGAAATTGCCAAGATTCAGATTTTGGATAATATTGCCCCAAAAATCAGGAGTGATAAACACAGATGATATACAGGAAACAATAGCTGTCCACCAAAGAATATTTACATACCTCTTTGTAACAAAAAGACGGGCAATTATGACTATACATATATTCAGTATAAAACTGAAATGTATCAAGGATGTACTTAAAATACCCAATAATGCTGTATTTTTCTTTTCGATGAGAAATAGAAACGTATAGTACGAAAATATAGTCATTGCTATAAAATTCCTAATACCTCCTATGGCTACGGGATTGTATAACAGCACATACAATATTGTGATTATATAGGTGCATCTATTACCATAGTGTAGTTGCATATATTTCTGTATCTTAGAGAGAAACAAGTATGCAAACAAACCTCCAATCAATCCTACGATAAAAAATACAACCTTAATATTTGTAGTGATGTTACTGCAAACAATGAACAACATCCCTTCGAAAATATCAAATGTGTTGCCTGATAAAAAATCGTTCCATATATCCGTTATAGTTGCAGTAGACGCAAAGGTTTCAAATGCCACCATTTTCCTGTAGCAGTCAGCTCTCGGGTCAGAAAAGCTATGTGCAAAACCAAACAATGCATAGAATATGACAAATACGCATCCATTCAGTTTGTTCCTTAAATTATTCAGAGACAACAAGAATGACAATATTGGAGAAATAGGCAGAATTAAAATTGAGCCATCAGATAGTTTTCTAAGCATAATTATTATTTGTAAACAAAGCGATACATGAGATTTAATGCTGCTTTGGCGGCTGGATAGCTAATTGAGGAAATCAGTATCAACAATGTTTTAAGATTACTACATGAATGCTTTCTGAGTCGTTGCAGAGGCAATTCCTTTAGCAAAAAGGCTCTGTATTCTTCTTTTGATAATCCTTTTGCTCTTAATCCGGTAAAAGCCAAATTGATACTACTTAAAAATAACTCTTCCTCATATTCGCTGAGCGAAAAGTGTTCATACTTCCATTTATTAACTTTTGCTAATTGGTAGAAAATTGAAGCATTGGGAGTGTTTGTATAACTACCATTGTTTCTGGCACGGAAATAATGGTAATATGCACCTTTGCAATATGTGATGGAAAGGGGATGTTGGAGTATTTTTAGCACAACAAGCAAGTCTTCTCCCATATTGATACCGGATAAATAGCTAACCTGAAATTTTCTAAAAAGCTCACTCCTTATTAACTTATTGTTTGTACTACCCATAATTTTTTGGCACAAAAGCCCACGAACAAGACTCTCTTGCTTTAAATCTATCCCTTTGTGTGATATGATTCTTTGTTTACCATTATCATAGTTAACGAAGAAATCCGAAATCACCATATCTATCTGCTCATTGTTTGTGGCCAAATAAAGTTGTTCCAACATGTTGGCTTCTACCCAATCGTCCGCATCGCATACGATACAGTAACGACCGCATAAATTATCCATGCCCATTTGTCTGGCAGAGGCGGAACCACCATTTTCTTTATTAAACAACTTGAAACGCTGGTCTCTCAAGCTGTATTTCTTGCAAATGGCGGCACTATTGTCTTTACTCCCGTCATTTATAAGTAATACTTCAAAATCTTGAAATGTTTGTTGGGCTAGACTACTCAAACTTTTATCCAAATATTTTTCAGCGTTATAGATAGGGACAATAACAGAAATAGCGACAGTATTATTCATTGATGCAATATTTATCTTGAACTTTAAAAGGACAAGCACACAGTAATTTATTCAAATCAATATCAATAGGTTTCCACTCGTTCTTATAAGCAAGCAAATCGGTTAAACGGGTGGTTTCATTAATCTGAACCGGTTCATTATCAATTCGTCCCACCGATGAGAAATAATCTCGGAATTTAAATCCGTTTCCTGTTACTTTGTTAGAAAATTCAATCCATTTGTTTGGAATGCCGTATGAGTCAGCTATAATCAAACCATGTAATGAACTTGACAAAATGAATTGACACTGATTTATTTCATCGATGACATCATGCCAATCCTTATAGTTTGCCATATGGATAATTTTAGCATCCCCCTTCATTTGTGAAACAAGTTTGACCACATATTTACTTTTCATATCGACATAGTGTGGTATGATACCAACCGCATACTTTTTTACAATATTGGGTTTATATATCATAGGAAGAAGCAAGGCTGGATCTCCATAAACCGGAGGACATTCAATACCTTGTGATAGGAGATATTTACGGGTTAATTTGCCGCGAACAGCACGTACTTCTAAAGGAACACATTTCATTTTCCTATTATCTGCGATCGCTCCACTACCCCAAATAATACTTTGAGAATCAGCCATTGAATCAACTATTGATCCAATGCAGCAAATGTTTGTCAGCTTCGGGACAAAAAGGTTGAACTTATTGACTAATCGTTTGCCTGAGAGTTCTTTAATCAGATAATAATTCAGTTCATCGCCCAGATTACGATTTTCCGGTTCATCATCGTATAAATTCATCCATGCATTTACGACTAACAACTCGTTTCGATTCATGCCGTAATATTTCATGGTATGAATGAGGTTTTTAACTATATGGCGCAGTTTATTTTGTATTCGTATTGCAACGTTCGTCTTCATTTTGTATTGTTTTTCCTTGTTCTTTTAATTTCAGATAAATTCTTCCTTCCTCTTTGAGTTTGTCATATTGATTCTTATCCCGGTATTTAATTATTGTAGCAGGGCATCCGCCAACAAGTGCCATTGAGGGTACGTCTTTTGTGACACAAGAACATGCTGCAACAACGGCTCCCTCACCGATCACTACACCTGGCATGACAGTAACATCGGCTCCAATCCATACATTTTGCTTTATGACCACATCTTTGACAATATATTTGTCATCATACGGAAGCATGCTTCCTTGCCAGTGGTGATTAGATGTGTGAACCTTAAAACGGGGACCGATAATCGTGCCTGATTCAATGATAAGCTTGCCTCTTAGCTGTAACCACGAATTAGGACCGATATAAACAGGCGGAGAGAATATTAAATTTTGGTGATTGAAATCAGAGAAGGGTATATGTATTTCAAGTCCGTTTTTATTAAGTTTTCTAGCAATTGCAAATTGTTTAAAATAATGAAACAATGCCGAAAGAGCGTATTTAACCATTTTTTCTGAGTGCATTAAGTAGTTTGTTTTTAACCATTTCTTTTTCTCCGTTTTCCAACCCCATAAACCATATGGAAAGCAGTACTATGAAAAGGCAAACACAAAGGTTGGCAAGTAGATTTAAATCGTTGACATACCTATATAGGAGCATTGGAGAAATTGAAAGGATGGTCGTTGGAATAATTTTGCCGAATACACTTTTTACAAAATTTATTATAGGGAATTTTAATAGGCTATGACATATCCACAATCTTGCAGAGGTAGTTAGGACTGATATGGCTATAGCAACATAAAAACTATATTCCGGCTTGTCAGTAATGTCCAATAATATATATGAAATAGGAAGATTCATAATCAGCAGGTTTCCTACAATGATTTGATATTTTTTTATTTTTCCTGTTGCATTAACCGCGGGAACAAGAGGCATCGAAATACAATCTATCAGAGTGGAAATTAGTACCAAACGGCAAAAAACCATAGCATGTTCAGGAACCACCCCCAACCATAGCTCAAGTATTCTACCAGTTTCGAAAAAGATGGGACATGCAAAAAGAAGTACCAACAAATATGTAAATCGACAACTTCTGAAAATGAGTTGCTGCATATAATCTAGATTACCAGCTGAATACTGTTTGATTATTTGTGGATTAACAGCTTGTGTAAAACTAGAATATAATGAAGAAACTGCAGAATTGACCTGGTATGCAATACCTCTTGCCGCATTTACCGCTGGTCCAAAAAAGATATTAAGAAGAATATTTACTCCCTGCATGGCACCAACAGTTGCTACTCCTCCAAAGAGAGACCATCCAGAATACGTTATCATATTATTGAATAGAGATTTATCCCAGATGAATTTATAATGACATTCTGCAAAACTTTTAATTGCATAAGTTCGATAGAAAACAGCCACCATTATACTTATTACCAGTAGAATTATACCATACCAAATTAACTTATCTCCTGTCAGAATAGTCAATAAATAGACTCCTACAAGTTTCGAACAGCAATCTAAAATTGTTCCAATCGCATATATGTCCATTTTTTCATGGGCTATAATACACGACATATATGGAACTTGAAGGATGGACACGGCAAAGGAAATTAAAGCACACTGATAAATGACCAATGCCGCAAACATCCTTTCTTCTGGTATAGTTAAATAAGAATAAATAACATAAAGACCCACTGTTTCTGCTAACAGAAAGACCAAGACAGCTAATAAAATATGAATACTTACAGACATGCTGAATATGGTATGTAGCCTTCTAGCATCATTTCGTCCGAGTTCGAAAGAAACAAATCTTTGGACAGCTGCAGTCATTGCGTTATTCAAGAATCCGAACATCAGGACAACACCGCCTACTACATTATAAATGCCAAAATCCTCAATTCCCAAAACTTGCAGTATTATTCGGGACGTATAAAGGGTTACAGCCATTATAAACAACATACGGATATAAAGCATCGCCGTATTCTTAGCCAATCGTTTGTTATTTTCAAGATGTGACATTTGCAATAGAATCTAAGAAGTAAACAGACAATAGATTTTTCTCTTCGTATAATTTGTCTTCTATTTAATAAAGATTACATATACTGTAAAGAAATCACCTCGCAACAATACGTAAATAGTTGATATACTGATTGTTACTGCAAAATTATAAACTATTGTTCAAATGAGGAAATATTTACATATTATTTTGAGCAGATACCAAATTTATAGCATTCACATTTTTTATATTTCTATTATTGCTATACCTATTTTACAAATTTTACATCCTTTGAAAGTAAAAAAATGTCATATCAAATTCTAATGTTTTATATTTTAGAAGTCAAAAACTTATTTGGTAGACAAATTGCAGGCATATCTAAATCATATATCATTATACCAATATCGGATTCACTTTCATCGTTTCCAGATTCAGGTAAAGCCCATGATGCTCGATCATCCCGTTGCGAAACATCTTCCACAGGATATTGCAGCCGAGTTGTGCCAGCGTGGAGTTGATGAACAGGTCCTGCTTGTCCAATGCTTCCGCCAACGAGCAGCTCGGACCGGAGTCTTTTTCCTTTACCCGGGCATACCGCACGAAACGGGTGATTACCTTCAGGGAACTGACCGTTTCATACAGTTTGGATGCCGGCTGTTTTATTTTTTTCGGCACCGTACCCATAACGACCTGTCCCGTGGTCTGCGTGTTTCCGAAATCCATCCAATACAAAGGGGTTTCGTAAGTGCAGTATGTTGGTTGTGGCAAAGCCTTCAACAGGTTCCACAGGTCTATCCGGGATTTGATGTTGTCCGTACAAGTGATTGTGATATTGGCCAGATTATCCCGTCGGGCATCCTTCAATACGGTCGGATAGATGTCCGGCTGCGCCTTCCAGTCGTTGCCGAAGAAATTGTTTATCCGGGTGACAAGGCATTGCGCCTTGTTCTGTCCCAGATCAGACGGTCCGAACAGTTGACGGCCGATGTTGGCTTCCGTCACGATGTCGGGGTCATACAGGGTCACGAACAGTCCCGGATGTCCGAGTCCTCTCAATGCCGCATCAAGCCGGGCCAGACAGGTTAGTACCTGTGAGCCTGTTCCTCCCGCACCAATCAGATTTACCGTTACCGGATGCTGCGGATTTACCAGATAGTTGTCAATATAGTGTACTCTTTTCATTTCAGGATGTCTTTAAGTTTCAGATTGTTCAATGGTTTTAACTCTTCGAGGTCGAAAGGTCTGTTCCTGGCTGCTTTCGTCACCAATACAAGGTTTGATCGGGTCGGGTTTCCGTTGCCTCCCAAGTGGGAGAACTCCGTCAGCCAGAATTTCTTTTCCCAGTATTGCAGCAGCTTTTCGTAGCTCATATCTTTCGGTTTCTCTAAATTGGCAGAACCCAGGCATACGCTGGATCCGGTCACGTTGAAGAACGGTGCGGCATATAGTGGCGTATCCTCGTCGGGTGTATCGCCCTTGTAGACATATATATTCATCCCGTGTTCCCCCGCCTTGTAAATCACTCCCGGCAGGTTGTATTCCGCATTCTCGATTTCAAGCCCCGGAATGAAGAACATCATCCTTTTACCCGGAGGATTGTACCATACATACCGTTCGCTTCCCTTGCGTGAATCGCAATACATCAGGTTGGACGGTATTTTTCCGTAGGGCGTGCTACTGTGCCTTTCCGAATACCCCTTCACCAGTTCGTTCATGAATTCCAGGGTCACCGGCCTTCCTTCCGTCATATTTCCCCGGTCGTCTATATCCCGTACTTCCAGAAAGAAATTCCTCTCATTCTCCGAGGCGTAAGCAATCAGTGCCGCCTTGGGGATAAGCAAGGTCTTCAAAGTCCTTGTAAGTTCGTTTGTCTCTATCATGATGTTCAAATGATTATGTTGATGAATTTGTCCGCCCATTGTAGAAATCGCTCCGGATAGTCATCCATGTAGAATAACTTTTCCGTTTCCGGTGACAGGGCGAATGTCGTTGCAGGTATGATGTCATAGGTCTCCCTGCTGTATGAATTGTAGTAATCCACCAGGTAGTCTGTCACCATATCGTTACTGTCATAGACTACACGAATCTGCTGCCAGAGATACATCGGCAGACATTCAGGCTCCTCTTCATAGAAAGGGTCGTAACTGTATTGCATGATACCATGCTCCGGTGACAGGAAGTCCAACCCCTCCTTCATGGCGGAGACCAGCGACCGCTCATAGTCATTTTGGGGCTCATACCGGTCAAGTGCTTTCGGAAGGTTCTTGTAGTAACACCTGTTTTCCACCCTACGGAGCAGTGCTTGTATTCTGCCGTTCTCGTAGGAGTGCAGAAGTTTCAGATGGTTTCTTCTTTCCTCCGCTGTCTCGTCCGGAATTCCTTCCGAGATCCAAGTCAGCACATAGTCCGTATCGTCCTCGTCCAGCACGGTCTGTATTCCGTTTGCCTTCATCAGTTGATGGATAAACGTGATGGAGATGCGTCTCAGTTCCGGACCGAGAGCTTCCACGAATTTCACCGGGAAATAATACAATGTCAGTACACCCCAACGATGGGTTTTCCAGAGCCTGAACAGCAAGCGTCCGTTTTGCTCTTCTATATTGACATTCAGTTCTTCTCCGACAAGGTTTTCCATTTCTTCGTGCAGTTTTGCGATTCCTTCGCCGAATGTACGTCCCGGAGTATGTACCGCTTCCTTTCCCAAGAGGCAGGCATACCTGAAATAAGAATCACGCAGGAATTCGTAATTTTCCTGCGTGATGAGATTGTACCTGTTTCCTCCGGTGTCTTCCATGAAGAGACTCGGCAGCGGTCTGGGCAGAAACGTGGTGTTCAGAAAAGAGGAACGGCACCGCTTGGCGCCGTTATCCTTTCTTTTCTGTCCGTTCCATACCGGATATTGCGCACGGTCTGTCCGATGATGAGCCTTGCCAGCCGTTCCGCCTGCTGTTCGTCCAATGGTACACATGATTTCTTCTGTTTCTTGTTGTTGTCTTTATCCATACCGTCAGCCTTTTGTCCCGATGGTTGTCTTGAACTCGTATTCCGTCCTGTCATCCCGGATGACAGGACCATGTACGGTTGCCGTGGTCAGTTCCGGATAGAAGTTCGAATAATAACTCATGACCATGTCCGGAGAAAGGTTCGGATCCGGGTCTTGAAGGGTTACATACTCTGTTCCTTTCTTGAATTTGAATGTACGTGACATCCCTTTGATTTGAAGTGCCATAGTTTATCGGGTTTGATAAGGTGAATATTTCGGTTCCAACATGGATTGCGGAAAGTCTATGTAATCTTCGTAGTCTTTCGGATTGTAGGCCGGTTGTTCAGAATCGGAGAAGTAAGGCTGCTGCTGTTCATCCTCCTGTGGGAAGGATTCATCCTGCCATCCTCCCGTTGCCGGATGCGTTCCATACATATCCTGTCCCGCTCCCGTATTTTGTGAAGCATAGTGAGGATGCGGTTGCAAGGGCTGGCGTACCGGCTGCTGTTCCGGTTGCTGTATCGGCCACAGCCCGGTCTGTTGTTTCTGCTGTACAGGAGGCTGTCCGAATTCCGGTCTTTCCGGCTGTCGCATTGGGGCCTGCCTTTGCGGTTGCCTGCTTGCTGGAGCTTGCCGGACCGGGGCATAAGCCGGTTGTGGCTGCATGACCTGCTGCGGTTGCGGTTGAGTACGGTTCTGTACTACCGATTGCTGTTCCGGTTGGGGTTGCTGCTCCATCAGGTCAAAGAGACTTCCCTTGTTCATTTCCTTGTCGACAGCCTGAATCTTTTCTTCAATCCCTTTCAGCTGTGCTTCATTTGCATGGGCTTTTGCCTGTCCGAGCAGGTTGAGGGCTTCCCGATAATTCTTGGCGGTAGTCATTTCTTCCGCCTTCTTCATCAGCTTCTCGTATTTTTCCCGTTTTTCTCTCTCTTCCTTTGACTCCTTGGACTTTGCTTCCTTGGCGGCCTTGCTGTTGGCTGCCGCCTTGTCCGCCTGTGCCTCGAACTGAACCATGTTCGCAATCAGACCACTGGCTTTCTGTATCGGCCGTGTGACGGTCTGAAGGAATCCTGCGTCAAGTTCCTGCGGTGTACCTGTAACGGTCAGCGGTACAATCTGGTTCTGAGCCTCGTCCTTGAGCCCGTTTGACTTGGGTAATGTGGCAACGGTCAGTTGTCCGTTCGCTTTGCGGATGACAATCGTGAGATCCACGTTTTCTGTCATCATCTGGTGAATTGCTGTGAAAAACATAACTTAAATTATTTAATGGTAAAACGATTTGTTTCAATATTCCCGGAAAAATTCAGCCAAAAGTCTGTTCCTGTCGGGATGGTTGCAGATTTCCAATACCGGATTCAACAGCGTGGAGACAGGTACGGGACCTGTCGCTCCCCTGCCGGGCAGCTTGATGTGCGGTTCCGGTATCCGGATTTTTTTCTTTTTCTCTATCACCGGAATCCATGCCGGAGCTGGTGACTGTCTTGCGATGATTGTCTGTTGCATACTTCTTTCATTTAAATTGTGAATATCCGGGCTTTGGCAGCCCGTTGAACTACAAGGGCCTTTACTGCAAATGCTTTCGGAAAGACAAGGTTTTCGGGAAAAATACCGCAGCAGAGCGAGGATGATTTTTCCCGGGAAACCCCGCAAGGGGCCTGACCTTGTCGTCCGTACAGAAGCATTTGCCACCTTTGCCCTGTAGTTCTTCGGTCTGTCAATGGCTGTATTTTCATCCTTCCAGTTCCTGCTGTTTCTACTTTTCCGATATGACGGACATAGCAGATACAAAAAGAGCCGCCCCCAAGGCAGCTCCGTTCCGTACACAGTTTCTGTCGGAATCTTACATTATAATAGGTAAAGCATATCCGGTTCATGTTTCCTCCTGTTTGCTAAAAGACCAGATAACTGAGGATGCAGAAAAGTATGATAGCGGCCACCAGCAGGCAGGCTATCATATACAGAAACCTGAAGAATCCCCTGAAGCAGACAATGGCTACCGCTGCCCATACGGGGGATATTCCCCGTGAATACAGATAACTGAATATGGCAAAGGCAACAAGCACCAACGCCGCCATCCTGATCCGTTTGTCTGTTCTCAACCTTTCGATAAAATCTTTTGTTCTCATGACCATATAGTGTTAATCGGTGAAACAAGTCATTTCCAATTTCGGGGGCCTGAAAGCGAACCGCCTCCACAGGCAAGGTTTTCGGGGAAAATACCGGAGCCCGGCGAGGATGATTTTCCCCGAAACCTGCAAGGCTCGACCTTGCAGGTGGAAACCGGCGGTCCGCTACCTTTGTCCCGGAAATGGAATGACTGGATCATTTCCCTTTTCCACCTTTGGGCTTTGGAAAAACAAGTTTCAGGTTAAAGCTCTCGTCAAAGGCGACCATGGCATCGAATGAGATTCCCTTTTTCCCTTTGAACCCCTTGATGAGCCGGGTGGAGCCTGAAGAAAAAAGCTGTTCCAGATGCTGGTCGGTCAGTTCCTTGTTCAGAAAACGGCGGAATACCATCAGTCCGCAACCTTCCTTGTCACATTTGGCCGCCTTCCCCCGAATGATGACATGAGCACACTTGCATTTGGGACAGGTGAAGGAACGTGATTTAGGCAGAGGAAATTCGAGACGGAGTATTTCACCGGTCACCTTGTGCGTGTAGTCACGGATGGAACGCATGAAGGTTTCCGTATCGAGCGTATGCCCTTCAATCTGAGCCAGTGCCTTCTCCCAGTAGCCTGTCATTTCCACATTCGCCACCTGCATATCCTTTACTGCCTCGAACAGATAGAGCCCTTTTTCCGTAGGACGGATACTCTTTCCGGATCGTTCTATATAGTCCCTTTTGAACAGGGTGGTAATGATGGCTGCCCGTGTGGCAGGTGTACCGATTCCGGCATCCTTTACGGCCTCTTTCGCCTCTTCATCGGTAATGTCCTTTCCGCAAGTCTCCATGGCACCCAACAGGGTCGCTTCCGTGTAGAGCGGCTTGGGTAGGGTCTTCTTCTGCGCCAGTCCCCGGCCCATGACGGGAAGGGTTTCACCTTCGGCAAATACAGCCGTACCGACTTTCCCTTCCGGTTCGTTACCGTCTCTTTCCTCCCTCCGTGAGAAAACGCCGCACCATCCCGGACGGATGACGGAAGAGGAACGTGAGCGGAAGACCATTCCCTCACAGGTGCATTCCATGGTCAGCTGCTCTTTCTCGCAGGGTGGCGAAAAGGATTCCAGCATCCTGCCGGCTATCAGGGTATAGACCGCCGATTCCGCTTCGGAGAGCTCGTTAGGGATGATACCGGTAATGATCAGTGCATGATGGTCCGTCACTTTGGTACCGTCCACACACCGGGTATTGAGGTCGGACAAGTCAAAGGATTCCCCGTATGCCTTGAAATCCGGTATGGATGTGATTTTTTCCAGCAGGGAAGGAATGATCCTCATGACATCTTCCGGAATATGGCGGCTGTCGGTTCTCGGATAGGAAATGAGTTTCTTCTCATACAAAGACTGGGCTATGGAAAGGGTCTTTTCTGCCGTCAGGTCATAATGGGTGTTGCAGTCTTTCTGCAGGGATGTCAGGTCGTAGAGAAGCGGTGGCTGCCGGAAGACCCTCTTGCGTTCCAGTCGTGTGACTGTCGCCTGAGAACCGATGCCGATGTTGCCGAATGCCGCTTCCGCTGCTGCCTTGTCCTTGAATTCCTCCGTATGGATGAATTGCCGGTGCGCCTCTCCCTGTGTCAGCGTGATATGCAGTTGCCAATAAGGAACAGACACGAAATTCCGGTTCTCCTTGAAACGGGTACATATCATGGCGAGTGTCGGAGTCTGCACCCGTCCGATGGAATTGTTGGCCGAACTTGTGGCTATCGCCAACGCTCGGCTGGCGTTCATGCCCACCAGCCAGTCAGCCTTTGCCCGGCAGTCAGCGGCCGCATGGAGACTGTCATAGTCGCTGCCGTTCCTGAGATTGGCCATACCTTCTCGGATAGCCTCGTCCGTCAGCGATGAAATCCACAGACGCATGAACGGCTTGGTGCATCCCAGATAGTCATATATCCAACGGAATATCAATTCACCCTCACGGCCGGCATCGGTTGCCACAATGATGCTCTCGCATCTGGAGAATACCCCCTCAATGATTTTCAACTGCCGGGAAGCGGCCAGGTCTGTCACCGTGCCCCTGTCCGTGCGGATCAGTCTGGAAACAAGCCGGAACGGGTCCGGCAACATCGGGAGGTCTGCGGCGGTTGTCTTCGTATAGCCATACGTGCCGGGCAGGGCAAGTTGCACGAGGTGCCCCAGAGCCCAGGTCACCATGTATCCGTTGCCTGTACAGTAGCCGTCCGTCTTTTCGGTAGCCCCGACCACACGGGCTATATCCATTCCCACACTCGGTTTTTCTGCTATGATTGCTTTCATCTTCATTTTTTTGTAAAATTAAAGCCGTTCCCCGTGACCGGCATGGATGACGGGGAACGGCGGTTTGACATTTGATGCTTGATTGTCGTATCGGGTGAAAAGCGGATGCTATGCCACCGGCTTCACGCCAAGGATTTCCATCAGCGGTTCGCCGTCCTTGCGTATCAGCTGAAGGGTGGCATCCATCACCACGTCCACACCGAGAAGTACAAGACTGAGTGACATTACTTTCGTTTTCTCCCCGCTGAGCAGTGTTTCGAGTTCTCCCGACATTTCCAGTTCGTCCTTGAGAATGCCGATTCCGGCCAGTTCTTCCCAGTTCACGTCTTCCGCCTTGAAAGGCGCATTGTTTCCATTGTTCTTTTCCATGTTTCTGATTCTTTAGGATTATACATTCATTTTACTTCAGGCCATGCTTGCACCTTTGGATCTGCGGCTGCTCTGTTTCGCCTCCTGTCCCTGTTTCTGGGCGTTGGCCACGACATTCCGCTGTGAAGCGTCACGCTTGCGGTCCGGATTCTCGTTGTAGAAGTCCAGCCTGCCCTGGTTAAAGTTCGCCTTGACATACTGGGAGATGGTCTTTCCATCATAGCCTTTGATGCCCTCTACCAGCACGGCCTTGCCGCTCTGGAGATCGGCACGCTGCTGGCGGTTCAGCTGCACGTCCCATACCTTGTCCGGAATCTTGAACTCCGCACGCTGTTCGAAGCCGTCCGGTGTACGTGAATAGCTGAGCCGTCCGGTTTCCAGGTCTGCCTTGATGAATGAGGAGAATTCCTCGCCCTTGCGGTTGACCATGTCATTGAGGAAGATTACCTTGCCCTCCCGGAGCTGCTGCTGTTCTTCCGAAGTTATCTTCACTCCGTTGATTTCTTTCGGGATGTAGATTTCACGTGCGCCTTCCGGAGAATCCGGGTTGTAGCGTGTATAGGAAGGTCTGCCGGTGGCTTCATCCAGCTTTACATACGAGGAGAATATCTCACCATCCTTGCGTGCCATTCCCTCCACGAAGATGGCTTTTCCCAGATTGAGGTCTTCGATCTGCTGTTTAGTCAGTTCCACGCCACCCAGCGACTGGCGGTTGAACAGCTTGTCATTCTCGAAGATGTATTCGATACCCCTGCGCTCGGCATTGATCTGGATATGGGCATCAAATTCCTTTCCACCGTTGGAAATCATCCCTTCAACGAATATCTTCTTGCCTTCCCTCAGGTCGTTCTGTTCCTGTTCGGTCAGCTGCACGCCCTTGACTTCCTTCGGGATGAACGCATTTTCCACACGCATGGCAACCACCTCGTTGGTAAGTTTGTCAATGCTCACGAAGGAAGGGATGTATTCCCCGTTACGTCCCTTCAGTTCCACGACACGCCCCATGTTGCCTGTTTCAAGCAGGTTCTTCTTGTCCTCTTCGGAAAAGATGTGTCCGAAATAAGGACGGTCAAGTTCGGGTTTCTGACGGATACCGTGGATGCCCAATACGATAGGACCTCCCACGGACTGCTGGAATGACAGTCGTGCATCCGTGCGCAAAACGGCGGAACCGAAATTCATGCTGATGGGTACGACCTGGTTGGTCTTGTATCCCTTGAGCATCTGGTCAAGGAGTCCGCGCTCCTGAAGTTCCTCCCGGGACAGTCCGAAGTGCTTCAGTTCCTCCCAGTTGATCATTGATTCATTGTAGCGGTACTTGGGCTGCTGCCCGGTTTCCGGGGCGGCCTGCTGCTGTGTCTGGTTTTTCTTTGCCATTTCTTCTTGATTTTGATTGTTTATACTTTGGTTTTCCTTGGTGCGTGGTACAATCTCGTATTTTTTCAGAAATTCATCCACCGCATCCGACTTCCTGCCTGCGGCTATGTCTTCCACCGCCTGTCTGACTTCAGGGCTGTCCAGGGTGTCCTCCTTGATGGTGAGCAGTCCGAAACGGGTCGGGTCCTTGAACTGGCTCCAGAAGTTTTTCAGAAAATTCTCGAACATGCTGGCATAGCGGTCTATTTTCAGAAAGGAGTTCTGGTGTTCCTTGTCTGCCGGAACCGTCTTGTACCTGCCGTTCTTGTCAATTTCGGATATAGCCTGCAACAGCAGTTCCATCTTGTCGAGAATGAAGACAATGTCACTCAGCTGGTCATTCTCGGTGACTTGTGTTTTCATGGGTTCGTCCCTTACATTTTTCTTTGCCATAACTGTGATTTTTAGAGTTGAAAACTATTGTTGTCACCGCAAATATATAGGCATAATTTTGATAAAACATTATATTTCAATGCGTTGGACTATTCGTTTCATCGTATGTCATCACGTTTCACCATAGGCGGGAAGACGAAAGGCAGAAAAACGGAAGAATCAGGGTAAAAGTGTGGGAAATATACAGAGTCCGATAAAACAAAAAAGAAAGAAGGAACACACAGGAGGTAAGCCCCAACAAACAGAAAAGGCGGAAGCGGTAGAAAAGCCGGAAACAAAAGGAAAGCGATAAAGAGAAATGTATTATGCAGAGTGGAGAGCGAGCTGTCTTTAGTCCCCACTTCCTTCCGTTGCTCCATAAGACCGGAAGATCATTTTTGCATGGTAGATATTGACAGCGTAATCCATTGCGACATCAGCATCGGCAAAAGACCGCCGTCATTTGTCTTTTTGGTTTTGTCCTATGCGTCGTAGGTCGCTTCGCTTGCTAAGTCCCAGACCTTTTCCCCAACTCGGACGATGATACCGGAGCGTTTTTTCGGGCGGAAAATTACCAAAGGGAATTTTGTGTCCCGAAAACCGGAGGCTTGAACGTGGAAGGTATCATCCTCCGAGTTATCTTCTCGAAGGGACTTGCCAAGTGAAGCGGAATAATGATGGAATTTTATGGAGGAATATGGAATAATGCTTGGCACGATTTATCTTTCTATAAATCAATCAGCACATTGGATATATGTTTTAAGAAAAATGAGTAAATTCGCATTTAAAATAAATTTTCAATGAATTCAATGAAAAAAGCATATACGATAGACCAACAAATAGCCAGACTGAAATCAAATGGAATGACATTTGATGATGAGGAGAAAGCGAAAGAGATTCTCCTTGATGTGGGTTATTACCGACTTGGATTCTATTCTTTTCCATACGAAATAAAGTTCCCATGTCTGGAACATCGTGACCATCAGTTAAAACCGGGTACTACATTTAAAAGTGTCTATGACCTCTATGAGTTTGATACCAGACTCAGGAGATTGTTGCTCAATGCTCTTGACCGTATTGAGGTCAATATCCGTACAAAACTCATCTACAACATATCGCTGAAATACATTGATGACCCCTGTTGGTTTGTCAATCGTAAGTATGTAACCTCTAAATTCGTTAACGATTTTGAAGAACAGGTATATGCGGTTATGCGTAAAAACCCCATTATCCAACGTCATCATGCCAACCATCCGGGGATATATGCTCCTGCATGGAAAACCATCGAGTTTATGACAATAGGCAATATCATAACATTATATGATTCGCTGAAAGAAGCGGAAGCGAAAGAACTGGTCGCTAATGCCTATGGCTGTTCAAGAGGTGTTTTTTATAACTATATGGAAACTATACGTGTACTTCGTAACAAATGTGCACACGGAGGTTGTATTTACCGTATGGACTTTCCTAAAGGAATCAAACGTCTGCCTGCTGACATTTCTGCCGAATGCAGACACAATATTAAAGGTGGCATAGATGTTGTTAGGTATATGCTGGGGTGTATCTCACAATCGCGGAAAAAGGATTTGGAGAATGATATTCAAAATCTTGTCAGTTCCATTCAGACTCCCGAAGCCCAAGAAGTTATAGCGCAGGTTTCCAAAATAGAAAGTTGAATTCATATTATTTGGTTGAATAAAAAAGAATCCTTACCTTTGCAATACTAAAAGTGCCCGTGCGAGCTTAGTCGTCGCATCTGCACTATAAAAAGGAAGAAAAGAAATCTCGGTCATTATGGCTGAGATTTCTTGTTTTTATTGGTATTTCATTACTTTTTTCAATATGTTCAGATTTCCTGCATCGGCTTTTCATACATTCCGAAGCCGAAGCAATCAGCAATGACAAAATCTGAGCAACCTTTTTCTGTGAGTGATTTCAATTCGTTCCGGCTGTTGCAATAATAGAAGATTTCTTCATCCCATTCCGTATCGGAATCCATGGACAATGCAATTCTTGTTTCCAATGTATCCAGAGTGTCCTGCCAACGTATGATGCAATCTGCATAATGCGGTTCGCATTTACGCATGTTATAGAACTCTTGGTAAAGCATATCTATGTCTTTTCTGATTTCATCCGGCTTTTTCCAGTCGGAATCATCCACGATTTCAAAGCCGATTCCCTCTACCAGCAGGCATGTACCTTTATCATAAACCATCATGGTACGTTTGCCGATATGTCTTTTGCGTATTTCTGCCCAATCAGGCAAATCCCAACGTTCGATAGTCCAAATCCCACGATAGTTTTCCGGAATGGCATTGTATTCGCTCAATGTTATCTTTCTCATATTTTTCTAATTTATAGGTTACAGAACCTGACCGTATAAGTCTTGCACGGTTTTCCGAATGCAGGAAAACGGTCGAACTCCTTATATGATTCCCAATCCACTGACATGGTATATCCGTTTGGAAAATTTTCACCGATAAATTTGGTTATCATTTTTTTGTCTTCGTCGGTAAGAAACAAATCCTCTTCAACACCATATTCCAATGAATAAATCGCCCATTCGGGAATATTGTCCCAAATGAGCGTTTTACTGTTGTTGTCATTCATAGTCCTGCTGATTAAGTCTGTTTATAATTTCGTCAAGCTCCGTTTCCCACTTGTCCGTCCCCTCAATGAGTGACGGGTAGGTCAGTTGTTGCCACTGCCGGTAATCGAAGAGTTTCATACGCAGCGGATAGTAATCGAAAAGTTTCCGGTCTCCGGAAAATACTCTCAGGTGATTTGTTCCGACTTCCATCAGTCTCAGATCATAATGGCCAATGATTTCGTAAAATCTTTTCATCGGTGTAAAGTTGCTTCTGCTCATATCTTTTATTTTTAAGTTAGACATTTCACGGCTCGTGAGCCGATTTTTTATTTCTTGCCTGCCTCGCTGTCCCGTGCCGGATTGTGCAAGGCTTTCCGGAAAAATACCGCAAGCGCAGCGCGGAAGATTTTTGCGTAAACCCGTAAGGGTCCGGCCTTGCTCAATCCAGACAGGCACGGGGCTACCTTTGCAGGCTGAAATAAAAAAGCGGATGTCTTATCCTCCTTGTTACTGTCTTCTTTAGGCATCAGGAGCCGTAAATCAAGAGCGCATAAGAAGGCTATCTTGTACCAAAGCCAAAGCAGATGGTGGCAGGATGCCATTCTTGCATTTTTATAGGATAGTTTGTCTTTTCCGGCAGATAGTATTCGATTCTTTTGCTCGAATGTCAGCGGAAAACGCTACCTTTGTACTTACGTTACAGAATTATATATGATTATAGAAGACCTCGATATAATAAAACGGTTGATAGCTGAAAAAGAAGGCGGGCTGGTGGAGTTCAAGGAAACCACCGGTCAGTTGGAACGCGGTATGGAAACCCTTTGCGCCTTTCTCAACGGTAACGGTGGCACGGTGCTGTTCGGTGTGAACGACAAGGGAAAAGTCATCGGGCAGGAAGTAAGCGACAAGACCAAACGGGATATAGCGGAAGCAATCAACCGGCTGGAACCTGTGGCAATGGTACAGATCTCCTATGTACCGCTGCCGGATAATGAGAAAAAAGTAATTGTTTTCCGTGTTGAAGATTCCAAACCCAGCCGTCCGTTCTGCTATAAAGGACGACCCTATATGCGTGTGGAAAGTGCGACCACCACGATGCCGCAGCCGGCATACAATGAGCTGCTGTTGCAGCGTGACGGAAACAGATACCGCTGGGAACTTTTAGCAAATAGCAACCTGACCTTACAGCACTTGGATACCAACGAGGTATTGAAGACAGTCAGATTAGGTATAGAATGCGGTCGCCTGCCGGAAGATACCGGTACTGACATTCCTGCCATATTAGGAAAGTTCGGTTTACTGAAAGATGGGGTGTTGAACAATGCGGCAGCCGTGCTGTTTGGAAAACATGAGGATATGGAATATCCCCAATGCCTGCTCCGCTTAGCCCGTTTCAAAGGAACGGACAAAACCGTATTCATGGACAGCCAACGCATTCAAGGTAATTTCTTTCAATTGCTCAATGCGGCAATGGCATTTATTTTCAAGCACCTTTCCTTATCCGGCACAACCGATACATTGGAACGGGAGGAACATCTGACCATTCCCTACAAGGCTATAAGAGAAGGGGTATTGAACTCGCTGACCCACAGGTCGTACAAAGAAGCCGGTGGTTCGGTAGGCATAGCCATATATGATGACCGCGTGGAGATAGAAAACCCCGGAACTTTTCCGCCCGACTGGGATGCTGAGAAAATGAAATCCGAGCATGAATCGAAACCACAAAATCCATTATTGGCCAATGTCCTGTATAAACGAAAGGTACTGGAAAGTTGGGGACGCGGCATCGGGCTGATGATGTCCGAATGCCGCAAAGCAGGATTGCCCGAACCGGAATATAAGATATGGGCAGACAGTGTAACACTGATATTCAGATGCGATGTGACAAACCGACCAAGTACCGACCAAGCACCGACTAAGTACCGACCAAGTACCGACCAGGTTCTTGCTTTGGTAAAAATACTGGATGAAGGAGAATTGTCCGTAAAAGAAATAATGGAAGCATTGGAACTGAACCACCGTCCCACATTCAGGATGAACTACTTGCATCCCGCATTGAATGAAGGATATATCGTTCCATTGTACCCGGAACAGCCGAGTCACCCGAAGCAGAAATACCGTCTGACGGAAAAAGGTCTGGAATTATTAAAACAACAATAGGCATGGCGAAAAAGAAGAAACAACAGGGGCACTATTGCCGTATCTGTGGCAGCTATAAGGCGAACGAGAAGTTCTCAGGCAAAGGACACGCACAACATATCTGTAAAAGTTGTATGTCCGCTATGCGTAACGGTAAAAATCCGGAGGATATTTTGCCGGAGCCGTTGCCCGTGAGCCGGGAAACAATGCCTTTCAAGAAATTGGACAAGGAGGAAAAAGCTGTATTGAAAGCGTTTGTCTCCGAAGTCACGACCGGATTCTGGCAGGAAAACAGACAGATACCGTTTGCAGAGAGTTTCTCCGAATTAAAAAAATATATCATCGGAACTTTTGATGAAGAATGTGGCATACTGCTGAAAGATGATGCCGAACTAAAAAATTACTTTCAGACCCACACGATAACGACCATAAACAAATTACTTAGAGAAGAAATTTCTGAAAATCAGGATTAAAAGAATGACGGGCGGAACAATGTATCGGATTTGTCCCGCCCGTATTTTTGTTGCTCACCGGTTATTTCTCCTGTAACAAATGCTTCAGGTTCTCGTCGTTTGCGATTCGTTCCATCTCATCCTCGATTATCTGCACCACATCCGCCTTGATTTGGGAATAGTTGCGGTCAATCTGCTGCTGCATGATGTCGTTGCCATTCTCGTCCTTGAACTCGTTGATGACAGGTATCTTCTTGTAAGCCTTTGTTTCCGCCGCTACCTTTTCGCTATCGACAATAATCCGTGCGTGGAAAATTTTCTGGTCAATTTCTTCCCCGAAGTTGTCCGCCACACTGCCCACGAATGTGCCCTGCGAGAGGTTGGCAATCTTGGATGCAGGTATCAGCGAATCCAACTGCGTGTTAATGGAAGTGGATGTGTCCTGCCGGTTAATAGAGATGGATTGTCGTTGCTGGAGTATTTTACCAAAACGTTCCGACAGGCTTTTTGCCGTTTCCCCGACCACCTGCCCTGAGAATATATTTCCGACCGTATTTTGGATGACCTTCGCTTCTTTGTCACCGTAGTCACGGGTAAGCTGTGAGAAATCCTGAAAGCCGAGACACACCGCCACTTTGTTGCTTCGTGCTGTGGCTATCAGGTTGTCGATACCACGGAAATAGATGGTCGGAAGCTCGTCAATAATGATGGAACTCTTGAGTTGTCCTTTCTTGTTTACTAGTTTCACGATACGGGAGTTGTATAGCCCCAATGCGGCCGAATAGATATTTTGTCTGTCCGGATTATTTCCCACGCAAAGTATTTTCGGATGTTCCGGATTATTCAAATCCAACGTAAAGTCATCGCCTGTCATGACCCAATAGAGCTGCGGTGAAATCATCCTTGATAGCGGGATTTTCGCACTTGCTATCTGGCCCTGGAGCTGGTCTTGTGCTCCGCCCTGCCAGGCATCCATAAAAGGAGAAAGATAGTTTTCAAGGGAAGGATACGAGGTCAGAATTGTAAATATATCCGCATACGGTTTGTTCAGGAACTCTATCGCGTGAGGAAAGGTACAATACTTGCCGTCCTTGTAAATCCGCAAGTACCAGATAATCGCGGCGAGCAAAATAATCGGGGATTCTACGAAGAAATCACCCTGTTTCTGTATCCAGGTCTTGTTCAAATTCAGGAGAATGGTATAGGCTGATTCGTAGGCATCACTGATATCGGCCATGAATTTCGGGTTTATGGGATTGCATCTGTGGCTGCGTCTCGGATCGTCAAAGTTTATCACATAGAACTCCGGTCTGACCTTGTATTTATCCAAATTTTTCAGCAGCTCGTTATAGGCTATTACGGAAAGGTCATCAAATTTGTAATCATACAGATATAGAGCGAATCCTTTGGAAATCTGCTGTTTGATAAAATTATTCACCACTGCGTAACTCTTTCCCGAACCGGGCGTTCCAAGCACGATGGAAGCACGGAACGGGTTGACGATATTTATCCATCCGTCCCATTCCTTGCCCTGATAGACAAATTTCGTGGGCAGGTTGACGGAATACTCGTTCTCCATGAGCCTTGTTTCCTGCATGAAGCTCTCATTGGCGGTATTGAACACGTCCTCCATCAGATTATTCTTCAACATACGGCTTATCCACATACCCGACATCAAGAGAAGGATATATCCTGCGGTAAGCGTTACCGTATATATGACGGCATTGGATGTCGGGCTGAACGGCAGGTCGAGCATCCACCAGTTCATGAAAAACAGCACCATGCCCGAAAGGAAAGCAGTGTATATCCTGTTCCATGTCATTTTCTGGTTTTTCACTCCTTTTGTGCCCAGACACGAGAGTGCAAGGAATATGACGGCAAACACTTTCGTTATAAGCAGGTTGCTGAACAGCCCCGCCGTTCGCTGAAAATTAAGCAGTATCTTATCGACTACACCTATATTGATACCCATATCCACGAACGACCGGTAACAGAACCAATAGACGTGAATGACAATAAACACGATGGATATGGCCCGCATGAATTCCATGACTTTGGCCAGTCCTCTCAAATCATCTTCCTGTTGCATAATGGACTAATTTTAATATTAGAAAAATCGGTAATTATGAGATTCCGCGGGAGCGGCGTTTCTTCTTCTTCTTCTTTTTACGTTGCAGCTTCCGGGCGAGAGCCTCTTCCTGCGGATCGGGACCGTTCGCTTCCAGATTGAATATCCCGAAAGCCTGTTCGATGGCACTTTCCATATCGGAGGAGAATCCTCTTTGCAGACCGGTGTCCGGCATGTGCGCATCCAAATCCGGGATGCTGTCCGGATTATTAAAGAGCCGCTCAAAGGCGTTTGCCGAGAACTCCTTGCCGAGCCGTGAGCCGTTATAGACCTCCCGGTTCTTGTGGTCGATGAAGGTCGCACCGTAGATGCGTCCTTCATCGTTCTCACGGAATACCGTATCTATGCCTTTCCCCGCAAGCAGACGGACAAATATCTCCCGGTCGCCACGGCAACCGTGCATGGCAAGAGCCACTTCGTTCCGGATCTTCGGCTGCCATTTTTTTGCCTTATACTCACGAACGTTGTAACCGATACGCTTTTCCAGTCCCTCATACCCGTAGCGCTTCCCGATAAGGGAAGACTTGATGGGCGTGCAAAGCGGTTTGCCCGTGTCATCCGTCATGGTATAGACGATACCGTTATAAGGCACTCCATCAAATTCGCCTTTCACTTGCTTCGTTTCGATATTGAAGCAGGAGAGCAATGCGCTGTACTCCCCGAAAGACTGGAAACGGTAAGAGCCGAACACGATCTTTACGATGTTGGACACCTGCTTCTTTACATCACCGCTTTGGTAGTCCGCTTTTTTCAGGTACGGTTCAAGCAATTCCTTCCGTTTGTTCTCCACCTGCTTCAGTCCGAACTTCCTTTCCAGTTCCCGGCAGGCTTTCATCGAACGGTTCCATTCGTATGCGTCACTGATTTTTTCGCCGTTCTCCTTTACACAGGTGGAGACGATATGGACATGCCTGCGGTCGATGTCCTCGTGCAGATAGACGATATAGGGCTGGTCGCCGTACCCCATCTCCTGCATGTACTCGCGTGCCAGTTCCGCGAATTGCCCGTCCGTGAGTCGGTCATCCACCGATGGGTTCAGGGAGATATGCAGTACCGGCTTCTCCGTGTTCCTGTTGGCGGCAAGGTAGCTGTCGAAAGCCCATAGTGTCTGCTGCATGACATTATGGGGATTTCCGGTGATATCGGTAATCATACGGTTGCCCGTGATGATACGGGCGGTGGACCCGTCCACTTTCCGTTGGTTGTAGATGACCGCTCCGTAAAGCGATACACCTCTGTTGATTTTAGCCACCATTCTGCTGTTCCTCCTTATTCCTTTTTATCAGGTATTCCTCCTCAAACTGCCGGGTAAGCATGATAATCCTTTTGCTCAGCACCACCAGATCGATGGTGGTCTTCTCCAGATTACGGAGCAGGGCGAATGCCCGTTTTTCACCGAAATTGGACTTGACAGCTTTTACCGTCTGGTTGTAGTTGTTACCGATAGCTTGGAACTGGTGATAGAAATTTGTCAGTCTGATGTAATAATCCATCGCAGCCTTGTCGATTCTGACGACCTTCATTTCTCGTCCGAAAATCATGGCCTTGATGAATCTTGCCCGCTGTTTCATGCCTGATTTTTCAAACAGAAGCTCGAAATTCCCATTCTCTTCCGAGGTCAGTTTGATACCGTAACGGTAAACTGCAGGGTCAGTTTTCGGCTTTCTGCCCGTGCTTCCTGTTTTTCTTCTTTTCCTGTTTTCTTCCATACGCATTGAGTTTTTCTGTTACTGATCTTCCGTCATGGATTTCCGACTTTGGAGGAAATCCCTCCCGAGCCTTCAGGCGAGTGGCAAGTTTGTTTTGGGATGCCCGAATCATTTCGGGCTGCCCAAAACACAACTTGCTATGTTCGCTTGAACATGAATTTTCCTTCGTCAAATTAAGTTTTGACCTTCAGCCTCATTCTTCGGCTTCGGAAAACCTCCGCAGCGGTATCCGTTCCGTTGTCGGTGCAAAGTTATGGCGGTTTATCCTGTTGTAAAATAGCGGGTTATATGTAACGTGATGACAAATGATGACACAGGTCGTCACCTCCCTTAAAACATAGTGCAGGTATGAAAAAATACCCTTTTATTTGCAGCGTGAACGGTAAAACAAACCAATAATCAAGTGGCTGTCCGTTGTATTACCCGTTAGCGAAAACACTTGTTGCAACAGATGGGCAGTGATTGTTTACTTGCTTTGTTAGGGCAGATAACTATCGGTTGGTCGGT
>ERZ773243.163-NODE-163-length-96948-cov-9.538831_pt1 | contig 96948 bp, 90 predicted proteins | sample MGYA00580520_ERZ773243 | MGnify/ENA primary metagenome ERZ773243 (study PRJEB29015, sample SAMEA2737747) | human gut metagenome | biome: human gut; feature: human-associated habitat; material: faeces | place: China | collected 2012 ... | reverse complement strand
CGGTATGTGGCACTGGTAGTTTCAGTGCCCATACCGCTACGCACTCAATTAGTGAGAACGCCCATGAGGTGCAAAATTTTTCTTTTAAATTACGGAAAACGAAAAAACGTTATTAAACACTTGACACCACCCACCCCATGATTTACTTGAAAAAAACAAATGTTTGCTTTATACTAATAACGATTGAGCAAAAAAGGCATATGTGCCGATAAAAGGCTAGTTTTAGAATGAGAGGTTTATCTTTATGAGCAATTACAGCGGCAGTGATATTGTAATCTTAGAGGGGTTAGAGGCAGTTCGCAAACGTCCGGGAATGTATATTGGAAGTACCGGAACGAGAGGGCTTCATCATATGATATGGGAAATTCTAGATAACGGAATTGATGAGCATCTTGCCGGATTTTGTAACGAACTTCATTTGACGTTGTTAAAAGATGGCGGCGTTGTTGTCGAGGATAACGGACGTGGCGTGCCGGTTGACATTCACCCAACAAAGAAGATTCCGACGGCACGGGTTGTATATACCGTATTGCATGCGGGTGGTAAATTTAATAGTGATGTGTATAAAGTTTCCGGTGGTCTGCATGGTGTGGGTGCATCGGTTGTAAATGCGCTGTCAAGCCATATGATTGTGGAAATAAGACGAGATGGAAAAGTGTACCGGGATGAGTATAAAGATGGCGGTAAGCCGGTGACAAAATTAGAAAAAGGACTTTTACCGGTTGTTGGAACCTGCATGAAAAATAAGACAGGCACAAAAGTTACTTTTTATCCCGATGATTCCATTTTCGAAACGGTGGAATTTAAGCCGGAGACGATTCGTAAAAAATTAAAAGAAATTGCTTACTTGAATAAAAATCTCAAAATTGTTTTCAAGGACGAGCATACGGGAGAAGAGCAAACATATCTGGAGGAATTTGGAATTCAGAGTTATATCAAGTACATAAATCGTGATACTGCGGTCCTCCATGATGATGTTATTTATATAGAAGGAAAAAGCGGAGACATTGAGGTAGAAGTTGCTTTTCAGTATACGCAGAATTATAGCGAGCAGATTAACGCTTACTGTAATCGTATCAATGTGGCAGACGGTGGAACGCTGGTTACCGGTTTCAAAACGGCACTGACACGAATTATGAACCAGTATGCGAGAGAATTAAATTTCTTAAAAAATAAAGAAGATAATTTTGACGGAAAAGATATCAGAAATGGTTTGGTTGCGATTGTTTCCATCAAACATCCGGACCCGCAGTTTGAGAGCCAGACGAAAAACAAACTCGGTAATACGGATGCAAAAACCGCAGTGGATGAAGTATTTAACCGTGAGGCGCAGCGTTATTTTGATAAAAATGTGGAAGTGTTAAAACGAATCCTTGAAAATGTACATAAATCTTTTAAGGCGAGAACAGCAAGTGACAAGGCGAGAAAAGGTGTGATGAAACAGCTCCTTGATGTGGATACCAAAAGTAAACTTGCAGCATGTTCTTCAAAAAAATCAGAGGAATGTGAAATTTATATTGTCGAGGGTGATTCTGCGGGTGGTACTGTTAAGACGGCGAGAAACCGAAGAACACAGGCGGTTCTTCCGCTTCGCGGAAAGATTCTGAATGTAGAAAAAGCACCACTTGAAAAAATTTTGGTAAATAACGAAATTAAAACAATGATTGCCGCTTTTGGATGCGGAATCGGTGAAAATTTCGACATTAAAAAACTTCGTTACGATAAAATTATCATTTTAACCGATGCCGATGTCGATGGGGCACATATCAGCACGCTGCTGCTTACATTTTTCTACCGGTTTATGCCCGAACTGATTTATCAGGGAAAAGTATACCGCGGTCTGCCGCCGCTGTACCGGGTATCGTATGAAGATAAAAAAGGTAAGAAAAAGAATAAAGTATCCGAATATTTGTTCAATGATTTTGAACTTGAAAAATTCCGAAAGACCGGGAAAAAGATTTTGGAATTGCAGCGTTACAAAGGTCTTGGAGAGATGGATGACACGCAGTTGTGGGAGACGACCTTAGACCCGGAGAGCCGTATTTTAGCACAGGTATCTATCAGCGATACGGTAGAAGCCGATGAAGTAACTGATATTTTGATGGGAAGTAACGTTCCACCGAGACGACAGTTTATTATGGATGAGGCGAAATACGCCAATCTGGACATTTAACGGGAGGAAAATCAGATGAGTGAAGAAAATATTATACAGTTAGATTTTTCAGAAGAAATGAAAACATCTTACCGCGATTATGCAATGAGCGTTATTGTGGCACGTGCTCTCCCAGATGTCCGTGATGGGTTAAAACCGGTTCAGCGCCGTATTTTGTATGCTATGAAAGAACTTGGTTTGTCGCCGGACAAGCCACACCGAAAAAGTGCGCGTATTGTCGGTGATACGATGGGTAAATACCATCCACATGGTGACAGTTCGATTTATGATGCGCTCGTTCATATGACAGAAGATTATTCACTGAATGCACCGCTTGTTGACGGACACGGAAATTTCGGCTCGATTGACGGAGACGGTGCGGCTGCCATGCGATATACCGAGGCACGTTTGTCAAAACCTGGTATGATGCTGTTGGATAATTTGGACAAAGGTCTGGTTGACTTTTTACCAAACTTTGATGACAGTGAAAAAGAACCGGCCGTACTGCCGGCCACGCTGCCAAACCTTTTAATTAACGGAACAACAGGAATTGCCGTCGGTATGGCAACAAACATTCCGCCACATAATCCGACGGAAGTCATAGATGCCGTAATTGCGTACATGGACAGACCGGGAATTTCTATTGATAAATTGATGGATTACATTCCGGCACCGGATTTTCCAACCGGTGGAATCATTATCAACGCTTCCGATATGCGGGATATTTATGAAAAAGGAGAGGGAAAAATCCGTCTGCGTGCCCGTACAGAAATTGAAAAAGGAGATGCCGGCAGAACAAACATTGTTATCACGGAAATTCCTTACACCATTTCCGGAAATAAATTAAAACTCGTGGAAAGTTTAGCTGCGCTGGCAAAAGATAAAGTATTTGATGAGATTTATGATGTGCGCGACGAGTCCTCCAAAGAGGGTATTCGTATCGTTGTCGAAGTAAAAAAAGGCCGCGATATTGACAATCTTTTAAATGGACTTTATAAGAAATCCCAGATGGAGGATACCTATGGCGTAAACCTTTTGGCAATCCGTCCGACAGAAAATGGAACCGGACAGCCAAAAGTATTTAATTTGAAATCATTGATCGAGGAATTTGTTTTATTCCAAGAGGATTTGTATACAAGAGAGTATCAGTTCCTTTTGGAAAAGGCAAAAAAACGTCTGGAAATCGTTGAAGGGTTGATGAAAGCAACCGATGTAATCGATTTGATTATTGAAATTCTTCGTGGTTCTTCCTCCGTGAAACAGGCAAAGACGTGCCTTATCGAGGGAATTACGGAGGGAATCAAGTTTAAGAGTAAAGCATCGGAAAAAGAAGCAGCTACACTTTCCTTTACGGAAAATCAGGCGGATGCCATTCTTGCGATGCAATTGAGCAAGTTAATCGGACTTGAAATTTTAAAACTTCATGAGGAAAATGATACATTAATTGCGAATATTGCAGAGTATGAAAAGGTTCTTTCGGACAGTAAAGAACTTTATAAAGTTATTAAGGGAAGACTTCGTGAATTTAAGAAAATCTTTAATTCACCGCGCCGGACAAGCCTTATGGATACGGTGGCTAAAGCCTATGTTGAAAAAGTGGTTATTGAAGATTTGTATGTCTGCTTTGACCGCTTTGGCTATACCAAGGCAATTGATGCGGCTGCATTTGGACGGGCAAGCGAGGAAACAAAGAAAGATTTCAGTTTTGTACTGAAAATCAAGAACACGGATAAACTCTGCATTTTTACAGACAAAGGCAATATGCATCAGGTGAAGATGGAGAAAGTGCCAAGATGTAAGATGAAAGATAAAGGTACATTGATTCACTCACTGTGTAAAATGGAAAATGACGAAGAAGGACTTCTCTATGTCAGCTTTGAAGAATTGTTTGAGTCCATTTTGTTATTTGTGACAAAGAACGGTTATATTAAGTTAGTGTCCGGAGCGGAATTTGAGACCGGACGCCAGATGATTGCGGCGACAAAACTGGATGCGGACGATGAAGTAGTTGGTGTAACAATGCTTTCGGCAAGCGATGTTCTCACCGGAACAAAGAAAGTAATTCTTTTGACAAAAGACGGTCTTTCTCTTGGATTCCCGCTTAGCGAAGTGAGCGAACTCAAAAAGACAAGCCGCGGCGTAAAAGGAATCACATTGGAGAAAGAGGATACAGTTGCATTTGCAACGGTTGTTCATCCGGCTGCGGAAACATTTGAATATGAAGGAAAGACTTTAAATGCACGCAGGGTACGAAACCGCAAGCGTGCGGCGAAGGGGCAGAAAGCGAATTTGATGCAGAATACGCTTATGCTTGAATAAGAAAATGAAACTTTTTCAAATTTACGTTAATGTTTTTATGCCTTCGTCCGATAAATATAGTAAGAAACGGTAAATGCGTTTTAATATAATAAGAATGGAGGCGTTGTTTTATGAGAATTGATGCGTATATGCAGGTAAGCCAGATTTACCAGGCAAACAAAACCAAAAACGCTCCAAAGACAGGAAAGGCAGGCAGTCGTGATTCCTTAGAGATTTCCAGTTTCGGAAATGCTTATCAGGTAGCAAAACAGGCTGCGTCACAGGCATCTGATGTCAGAGAAGACAAAGTGAAAGAGATTCAAGCACAGATGGCAGCAGGAACCTATTCTGTATCAATTGAAGATGTCGCAGACAAGATGGCAGATGCACTGCTTTCTTAATGACATAGGAGGGTATACATTTGGCTAGTTTGATGGAGGAACTGATTCAGACGCTGGATGCAGAAGAAAAGTGTTATTCTCAATTGATTCCGATTGAGGAAGAGAAGACGAGGGCGATTATTGCAAATGATTTAGAAACTTTGCAGGATATAACCGTCAGAGAACATGATTTGGTGGATGAGACATCTGCCTTGGAAAACAAACGGGAACGAGTGGCGATTGATATTGCTACTGTTCTTGGGCGTGACCCGAAGACGATTACACTTGAACAGATTGCGTCGGTGCTGAAAAATCAGCCGGCAGACCAAAAGAAGCTGCAGGAAGTGCATGACCGGTTACGGAGAACCGTTTCACGACTGCAGGAACTGAACAATCAGAACAAACAGCTTTTAAAAGAAGCAATTGACATGGTTGAATATAATATGAATGTGATACGAAGTACACGGATGTCTTCAGGAAGCAGCAACTATTCCAGTGATGCGTCCGAGGTGGCGGGTATGGCACCTCAGCATGGGATGTTTGATGCAAAACAATAACAGGCGCATGGATGCGATAGCCACCGCCTGTTTTGTTTTCGAGGACGGTTGTACTTTTTTTTATAAAGAATGGAGATGAGAACATGGGTAATCTGATGACAAGTTTTAATGCGGGTGTTTCGGGACTTCACTCCGCACAGCAGTCGCTGACTGTTACATCGCATAATCTTGCCAACGCGGGAACCGTAGGCTATACAAGACAACAGGTTCTTGTGACGGATTCCTTTTATCAGAAATCGTACGGAGTACATGACAATGTCATGGCAGTTGGTACTGGAACGACGATTTCGCTGACCAGACAGGTTCGCAATACCTTTTTGGATGATCAGTACCGGCTGCAGGTTGGACGCCAGCAGTTTTATCAGGCGAACAGCAATGCGGCACTGGAAATAGAAGATATGTTGGGTGAGCTGCACGGCGAAGAATTTCAGAGCAGCATTACAGATCTCTGTGGTGCGTTGAGTTCTTTGGCAACCCACGCAGACGATATTGTATATAAAGACCAGCTTGTAATGATGGCATCCCAGTTTATTGAACGGGCAAAGGTGTTGCAGGATGAGTTAAATACCTATCAGACGAGTCTGAATACGGAAGTAAAAAAACAGGTGGATACGATTAATGATTTGGTTGGAAAAATCAAAGAGTTAAACAGAGATATTCAGAAATACGAGGCGACCGGAGAGCCGGCAAATGACTACCGTGACAAGAGAAATGAGTATTTAGATGAGCTCAGCCAGTACATAACATTTGAGACGAATGAGCAGCCGGATGGAACCATCACGATTTATTCGGAGGGCGGTTATCTTTTGGATGCGGTGAACCAGTATTTTCTTATAACAAAATACGAAAGTGACACCTCCAAACTTTTAAAACCGGTCTGGGAGACCGGCGAGAATTATTACCGCTATGACAGCCTAGAGTATTCCAGTGAAAATAATACGGATGTAGGCGGGCTTCGCGGACTTTTGGTGGCACGCGGCAGTTATGCGGCAACCTATGTAAATGTTCCGCAGAAACCAAAGGAAGAAGATTACAAAAATGGCGGCGTGCTGGATGTGAATGCTTATAACCGCGCTATGGATCAGTTTAATGATGATTTGGAAGTTTATAACAAAACCATCGGTGCTTCCGTTGTGATGACGATTCAGAGTGAATTAGATACTTTGATTCATGGGATTGTAACAACCGTCAATGATGTGCTCTGCCCGAACAAAGAGATTACAATCGAAGTTGAGGACAAAGATGAAAATGGCGTTGTGACCGGAACACATACCGAAAAAATTAAAGTACTGGATGAAGAGAAGGCACTGATTGGTGATGATAAAAACCGTACGATGGGAACAGAATTATTTTCCCGCCGTGGTGTGGAACGCTACACCAAAGAAAATGTAACAGTTGTAAATGATGATGGTACGACAAGTGTAGTACCTGTTTACCGTTATCAGGAAGAGGATCCGTCCGATGTGTATACGATGTATACGACGAGCCAGCTTGTGCTGAATCCGACTGTTGGAAGAGATTCTTCCACACTGCCGACGATGTACAGTGATAAGAGCGATGGTAAGAAAGGTTATGCAAATAATGAACTGCTTGGCATTGCGCAGGCATTTGACGAGTCCATTGGAACACTAAATCCAAATTCATTGACAACATATGATATTAAACATTTTTATGTTGGTATGGTAACTGAACTTGGTACACAGGGTAATGTTTGGAATGGTATTATTGACAACCAGAATATCACAGTAAATACCATTGACAATGAGAGACAGAATGTAATGGGAGTTTCTACCGAGGAAGAACTCTCTAATATGATTAAATATCAGCAGTGTTATAATGCATCATCAAGATACATTACGACAGTGGCACAGATGTTAGAGTATTTGATTGAACGGTTAGGAGGATGATGATATGGCATCAACATTTGGTTCTTTGGAGATAGCAAAATCCGGTATGATGGCATACAATGCAGCGTTGCAGACAACGGCACATAACGTGGCAAATATTGAAACAAAAGGCTATTCCAAACAGACAGTAAATATGGTTTCGTTAGTTGGTAATAAAACTTCTGTAACAGTTCAGGGGTTCGGTGTAAATGTTGCAAGTATCACAAGAAACCGAAACGAATATTACGATACGAAATATCAGCGCACGCAGTCAACTTACAATTACTATCAGACACAGTCCCATTATCTGAAAGCATTACAGGCTCAGATATGCGGAAATGTAACCAGTGATAAGAAGTCAAGACTGACCGATGCATTTGATGATTTTTTCAGTGCGTTAAGCAATCTTAGAGGAAATGCCAATAACAGCACCATTCGCCGTCAGGCGGTAACACTGGGGGAAACATTTACCAATTATGTGCAGAATGTGGCAACCGGTTTGCAAAAAATCCAGGATGAAGCAAATACACAGGTGAAAACCTGCGTTGATCAGATTAATGCATACGCAGAAAAAATCGTGGCGTTGAATAAACAGATTGACACAGTAGAGGCGTATGGTGGAATTGCGAATGACCTTCGCGACCAGCGCTCCCTTTTGATTGATGAGCTGTCCCAGTATTGTGATGTGGAGACAAAAGAAATCCCACCGGATAACGGCGTAGGTGAAAATCAGTTCTATGTTTATATCAATGGGGGAACACTTGTGGACACCTATAAAGTGAACGCACTGGTAACTAAGCAGAAAGACACCTATGTAAACATTAACGATATCACTGGTTTGTATGATGTCAGCTGGGCAGATGGAAGTACCTTCAATATGCATAGTACAGCAATTGGCGGACAACTTCAGTCATGTATTGAGACTCGTGACGGAAATAATGCAACAAATCTTCATGGCACTGTTGACTCAATTGCGAACAATGCCGATGGAAAACTTGTTCTTACTGTTACCGGAACAAATTGCAATGATGTGCAGGTATTAAATATCCCGGCACATGATGGTGAGATTACTATTAATAACCGCACTTATGCGTATGATAATTTTGAAGTAAAAGTGGATGCAGCAGGTAATTTTACTTATGACTTTACGTTGAAAGGTACAACAAAGGCAGCTGATGCGAAAGCACTTCAGATTGCTGTGGCGAATGGTTATACCGCGCAGGTTGGCGATTCGATTGACAACCGCGGTGTTCCGTATTATATGGCACAGTTAAATGAATTTGTCCGTACATTTGCACAGGAATTTAACCGTGTTCAGAATGGCGGTTATGATTTGAATGATAATCCGGGTGTTGACTTCTTTAATGCAACGGTCAAAGCAACCGGTGACAATTATATTTTCCGGGAGTCGGTAGACGGAAAAGACGCTTCTTTTACTTCGGAGGCAAAGCAAAATGCAGACGGTACTTACACCGGTTCCTACTATTACATGACTGCATTGAACTTCTCAATTACAAAGGAAGTTGCGGATGACCCGGGATTACTTGCATGCAAGGCAAAAGCAAATCCGGATGACAATGTAGGAAATGATAACGGTGATAATTTGCAGAAACTGACAGAAATCAAGGACAACTCGAAAATGTTTGTCCACGGTGCACCGGATTCCTTTATTCAGTCACTGACTGCACTGCTTGGTGTTGATGCGAAAAAAGCAGATACGATGGAAAAGAGCCAGAGCAATCTTTTGTATGCCATTGATACCAACCGTAAATCGGTATCCGGCGTAGATGAAGATGAAGAAGGTTCGGATATGATTGTGTTCCAGAATATGCTGTTTAACCAGTACAAGATGTTAAATGTGTTAAATGAAGTGCTGGATAAATTGATTAATGAAACCGGCGTGTGATGCCGATAAATAAAGTATAAAAAGATGAATTTGAGATTCGGAAACGGAGGGCTGACATGAGAGTAACAAATACGATGATGCGTAATAATTCCATGTTGAATATGCAGAAAAATAAGGTGGCATATAATAAATATCTGACACAGTATAATACGCAGAAAAAAATACAGAGACCATCGGATGATCCGACGATTGCGGCACGTGCCCTTAAATATCGTACAACTTTGGCAGAAATTGATCAGTATCTGACAAATATCAAGGATGCAACATCCTGGATGGATGCGACAGAAACTTGTCTGAATGCAGTTAATAAAAAACTTACGGATATGATTGATTACTGTACACAGGCGGCTACCGGTACTTATAATGAGAAAAACCGCGCGGATATTGTGACACAGTTAAAACAGTTTTCAAAATATATCTATGAGCAGAATGCCGATGCGGATTATGCCGGACGTTATCTGTTTACAGGATTTCGTACCGATGTGCCGATGCTTTTTGATAAAGAGGAGACGGGGACTACTTATACGATTACAGAGAATATTGATATTAATACCATTAATAAATATCAGTATGTATATGGAGAGGCGTCTTACAATGCGGGAAGCAGTGCGGCGGATTATGCGAATCAGGCATCCGAGTTTGCAACGACGCACCGTGCACTTTTATCTTATGATAAATTAGATGATAACCAGACAGTAAAACTTACCTACACAGACTCGACCGGAACACAGCAGACGATTACGGCAATTACGAAGAGCGTGGCAGCAGATACAAAGTATAATGAGCATCTGCATCCGGGTGCTGACGAGGTGTATTTTGTTCCGGAAACCGGTGAACTTGTATTTGGAGACGATGTTTATGACAGTATTCGTGCCGGAAAAGATTTGAGTGCTGATTACAAGAAAACAGAATTTGATGCAAAAGATGTGCGTCCGGAACATTATTTTAACTGTACGGCTGTGGATAATACAACCGGAGAGGTATCGAATTACCGCACAGCAGGTACTCAGAATATGATGTACCAGATTAATTTCAGTCAGACTTTGGTTGTTAATACAGAAGGCTGTGATTCCATTAATCTGGCAGTTGGCAGAACGATTTCTGATATTACAAATATCTGTAATGACTTGGATGTGATGGAAGCCAATCTGAAGTCTGTGGAGAAGCGGATTAATGACTGTGATGAAAATGATAAAACAACATTGGCCAATCTCAATGAGTTAAAGAGCCAGATTGAGACAGAGATTCAGCTTCAGAAGACGGTGCTTGGAAAAGCGCTGGGCTCTGCAATTACGACCTGCCAGTCAGCAAAAGATGAATTGAATGTAGCACTTGCTGACCATGGTTCCCGTTATAACCGTATGAGTATGACAAAATCGAAACTGGAACAGCAGCAGATTGATACAAAAGAAGCAAAATCCGATAATGAAGATGCAGATTTGGGAGAGGCTTATGTAAATTTCTCGGAGGCAGACCTTTTGTATCAGGCAACCTTGAATGCGACATCGAAGATACTCGGTCAGTCACTGCTTAACTTTATTTAATAAGGAGGAATTGGGATGTTAGTAAAAACAAAATTTTTTGGGGAAGTCGATTTACCGGAGGAAAAAATCATTACTTTTGAACGCGGTTTGATTGGGCTTGCTGATTATAAAAAATTTACGATTTTATATGACTGTGAAAAAGAAGACAGCAATATTTCCTGGTTACAGAGTGTTGAGGAACCAACTTTGGCACTGCCGGTTGTAAAACCATGGATTATTAAGGAAGATTATAATCCGGTTGTTGAAGACGAGCTGCTTTCTCATATTGGAGAACTGACGGAAGAGAATCTTGTGATTTTAGTCACAATGACAGTTCCGGAACAGATTGAACAGATGTCAGTGAATTTAAAAGCACCGATTATTGTGAATGCTGACACAAGAAAGGGTGCCCAGATTATCTGTGAGAATAACGATTATGAGGTGAAATACAAAATATATGACATCCTCAATGAGAAAAAGGAGGAATGTTAATATGTTAGCCCTAGCAAGAAAAGTAAATGAATCTATTATTTTAAATGATAATATTGAAGTCACTGTTTTGGAAGTAAAAGGGGATCAGGTGAAAATTGGTATTAACGCACCAAAAGATGTTCCGATTTACCGCAAAGAACTTTTTGTACAGATACAGGAGGCAAATGCAGCGGCAGCCAATACGGTAAATCCGGCAGCACTTGGTGAGCTGTTAAAAGACAAATAAATAGGACAAAAGAAGAAGCGTTTTACGAATTTTAGTAAAGGGGTTAATTTTTTTAAAAAGATAGCCGATATTTACTTTAAGTTAGGGAAAACGTTTCTTTTTTATTACACACGGAGGTGTTATTATGGATATGGAAAGTATTAGTAGTGTTAATTCAAATTATAGCTCGACAGAGAGTGTTAAGGTTAAGCGTGCACCGGTTGAAAGTGCACATACAGCAGCGCAGTCTGTTTCCGAGGCTTCTTCTGCAGCTGTGAGGACGGTATCTGAATCCGGAGAAGCGACGAATCAGAACTGTGGAAACAAAGAGCATAACCCAAGCGAAGCAACGATTGACGATGCGGTAAAAAGCGCAAACCGTCGTATGGAGCATACGCGTTGTGAGTATTCGTATCACAAAGAGACAAATCGTGTTTCGATTAAAGTGATTAATGAGGATACCGATGAAGTCATCCGTGAAATTCCACCGGAAAAATCTTTGGATATGCTCCAGAAGATGTGGGAGATGGCTGGTATCTTAGTAGATGAGAAAAGATAGGAGGTATCACTATGGGAATCAGAATGAGTGGATTATCATCCGGTATGGATACAGAGGCAATTGTAAAAGAATTGATGTCCGCCCAGAGTATGAAGAAAAATAAAGTAGTGAAGGCAAAAACAAAACTGGAGTGGACACAGACTAAATGGTCAGAGTTGAATACCAAGCTGACAGGTCTTTATAATAATTTTGTGTCTAAAATGCAGTTATCTACTGCTTATAAGACAAAGAAAACAACAGTTTCGGATGCGACAAAAGCAAGTGTTGCAGCAAAGACAAGTGCTGCGAACGGAAATTATTCGATGGAAATTAAAAATGTAGCAACTTCTCAGTATTTGACCGGCGCTAAAATTAATGCAACTGCATCGGACAAATTGACAGATATTGATTCTTCGCTTTTGAATAAAGAAATCAGTATTACAGTTGGTGCCAAGACAACAAAGTTTGCTGTTACTGCAGACACTACATTAAAAGACTTCACGAGTGCTTTGCAGAGTGCGGGTCTAAATGCAAGTTTTGACGATGCACAGAAACGTCTGTTTATCAGCAGCAAAGAAAGTGGTCTTGAAAATGCTTTTTCTATCACGACATCAGGTATTACGGATGCGGAGGTGAATGGCAGAAAGGCACTTCGCGATGCGGCCGGTTACAGCAGTATGACAAGCAGCAATAAGAAACTGTTTGATTCTGCAATGGAGAAATTGCAGACGTCGGGTGTAGGAACCGATGATTATAACAGTGCGTTAAATACGATTGCAAAGCTTTCCTATGAGACGAAGAAAACGTCAGCGGAAAATGCTGCGACGACTTACGTAAAAGCAAAAATTTACAGTGAGAAGTACAGTGAGTATGAAGAAAAGGCAAAAGAGAAGTTAAAAGACACCTATTTTGAAGAAGATGGCAGTCTGAAACCAGGTAAGACACAAGAGGCTTATGATGCAGCAGTGGCAAAACAGGCTGATGCTGATACAACTTCGTATGTAGGAACGCAGTTAAAGGAAAGCGATGTGAAGTTGCAAATTGATGAAGCAGCTTTTTCCGGCAAGACGGAAGCGGATATGGCTGATTTCAGTGAAGAGGCAGTAAAGAAATATTATGGTGAAACGGTAACCGCCTTTACCGGTATGGATGGCGTAGATGAGGAGAGCGAAAAAAACCGCCTTACTTCCTATGTACAGGATTATGCTTCTATTTCTGACCGTGATGAGGTTTTGGCAGGTTCCGCCTTATCCGGACTTGGTATGGCTGATATCGCAGTCGATGCAGATGGAAATGTTACGGTTAATGGTGGAGCAAATGACAGCAGTAATTCCACGATTCCAAAGGGTATGGCGTTGATTGAAGCTTCTGACAGCAAGATTATTTTGAACGGGGCAGAGCTTACATCCTCTTCCGCCGTTGTTTCAGCGAATGGATTGGATATCACACTGACCGGATTGACAAAAACAGATGAGCCAATTACTTTCTCTGTAACAAATGATACGGAGAGTGTTTATAATTCCATTAAGAGTTTCCTGAAAGAATATAATTCTGTAATGAAGGAAATGAACACACTTTACAATGCGGATTCTGCCAAAGGTTATGAGCCATTGACCAGTGAGGAAAAAGAGGCAATGTCAGATGACGATGTGAAACTTTGGGAGGATAAGATTAAAAAGTCCCTGCTTCGCAGTGATTCAACATTGAGCAGCATTATGAGTTCAATGCGTTCGGCTATGATGTCAACAGTTGAGTATGATGGCAAAACATATGCGCTTTCCAGTTTTGGTATTATGACATCAACGGATTATACAGAAGGTGGTCTGCTCCATATTTATGGAGATGCGGATGATTCTGTATATTCGGCAAAAGATGATAAACTCAAAAAAGCACTTGATGAAGATCCGGATGCTGTAATTGCAACATTGACCGGTGTCTTTGGCAAACTTCGTGAGACTATGAGCCAGAAGATGTCGGCAACGAAATACAGCAGTTCCTTGACTTTCTACAATGATATCAAGATGAAGAGTGATGTGAAATCGTATGAAGATGAGATTGAGGACTGGGAAGACAGACTGGCTGAGATGGAAGACAGTTACTACAGTAAATTTACTGCGATGGAGACTGCGCTTGCAAAACTGCAGTCACAGCAGAGTTCCATGTCAAGTCTTTTTAGTAGTTGATGAGTAAATAAGGGAGAAGTTTGAGTATGAATCAAAATACGATTAATGCATACCAGAGAAATGCTATTCTGACGGCATCGCCGGCAGAACTTACGCTGATGCTTTATGATGGGGCGATTAAATTCTGTAACATCGCAATTATGGCGATTGAAAAAAAGGATATGGAAAAGGCGCATGTGAATCTGAAAAAGGCACAGGCGATTATTTCCGAACTCCGTGTGACACTCGATCATAAGTACCCGGTGTGGGAAGATTTTGACCGGGTGTATGATTACATTTACAGACGTCTTGTAGAAGGAAACATGAGCAAGGAGATTGATGTAATTGAAGATGCTCTAAAGTATATTCGTGAGATGCGTGACACTTGGAAGGAAGTAATGAAGAAAGCTGCCGGTGCGAAGTAACCGGCAGGACAGATGTGAGGGGATGCCGATGAATTCAAACAATAGTGTCTATGTGAGAATGATGGTGGATGTGCTGAAAAGAAAAGAAAAAATTTTGCAACAGATTCTGGAACAGACGAAAGAACAGGAAGTAATTCTAAAACAGGAGGACGTCGATTACGACCGTTTTCAAGAACTTTTAGATGAAAAAGGAAGACAAATCGATGAACTGAATCAGATTGATGAAGGTTTTGATGCTCTGTTTAAGAAGGTTGAAAAAGAAATCACGGTTCACAAAAAAAACTATTTGACAGAGATTGTTACGATGCAGAAATTGATTTCTGCGGTATCGGATTTGGGTCTGCGGATTCAGGCACTGGAAGCGCAGAATAGTGAACGTTTCAAAATCTATCTTGCGTCAAAGCGCAAGCAGATACATGATTATCATGTGAACAGTCAGACGGCATCACGTTATTATCAGAATATGGCAAATTCACATCGACCGGAGCAGTCGTATTATTTCAATGAAAAGCAATAAGTTATTAGACAGACTAGGACAGGTCTTATTCACCTGTCCTAGATTGTTTTATGAAGGGAGAAAATAAATGGATATAAAGGGAACCATCCTGCGGGCAAAAGACGGTCATCCGGTTCCGGTTTTAGAAAGAGATGGACTTAAAAGACATCTTGGAAGTATGTATGATGGAGCGGTTGCGGCGTCATGCTGGTGCGAAAAAGTGGTGTCAAAACGGACGGAAAATATCATTTTTTTTGGCATGGGGGACTGCCGGATTGTGTTGGAACTTATCGAAAAGGTGCCGGGGCAGATATTAGTTTATGAGCCGGAAAACTTAGTGTTTTCACAGATGCGAACAAGTAATCTGTATAAAAAAGCGGTGAAATGCCGCCGTGTGAAAATTTTTCAGGCATCGGAGCATGCTAAATTTTCTTGTACTGCGAAAGATTTACTGGATGATGACTGGGTGGAGGAGACAATGCTTGCGGTGCATCCGGGTTATGTGGACTGGTATGAGGAAGAATTTTTGGAAGTGCAGGAAATCTGCCAGAAAATATGTGATGATATTACGTTTATGAGAGCACCGTTAAAGCGTTTTACGGTGGCGATGATACGAAACCAAATTGCGAATTTCCCGAACATGACAAAAGGAGTTCCATTAAGGCGTCTTTACCGAAAGGGAAATGCAGATATTCCGGTTATATTAGTGTCTGCGGGACCATCGTTAGAGAAGAATGTGGAAGATTTAAAAGAGGCGAAGGGACATGCACTGATTTGGTGTGCGGATGCTGCATTGCCGACGCTGCTTTCTCATCAGGTGATACCGGACTTGGTTGCAAGTGTGGATGCCGGAAAAGATTTATTTTGTTTTGAAGATGAGAGAAGTAACCTGATTCCCGTATTAGGGTCTTCCAATACAAGAACTGAATTTTTAAACCGGAATACCGCAAAGAAAATATGGGGATTTGACCATGAGCAGATTTTGATGATGCAGAAACGTGCAGGAATTGAGATATCACAGGTTCCATATTATCTTGGTGTTTCGACGGCGATGTTTTCCTCAGCCGTTGAATTTGGAGCAGAAAATATTATTTTTGTTGGTCAGGATTTAGCATATGCATCCGATGGTTCATCTCATACAAATGGGAAAAAAGAATATTATGTAGACGCGAGCGGAATTGAAACAGACGGTTATTATGGAGATAAAGTGTATTCCCGCATGGACTGGCTGGAATTTAAAGACTGGTTTGAGAAGATGATTGCCCTTTACCCATCGATTACTGTGACGAATGCAACCGAAGGCGGTGTACGGATTGAGGGAACGATTCAGAAACCGCTAAAAGAGGTCTGTCAAGAACTCGGGCAGAAGGCGGTTTGCTTTGAAGATTTTCTGGAGGCTGAGGACAATCAGATTACAGAAAAAGAGGCTGTTCTTATGAAGGAGCAGATGGTGCAGTGTGTCCGCGATTTAGAAGCAGTTCGCTTGTGGGGGTACGATGTGACATTCTTTGAAAAAGATTATCATCAGTTCCCGGTGATGAGCATGATTCTTTCGTATATGAAAATACTGGAAGGAGACCGAAGGGAGCGTTTTGAGACGGCGTTATCCTTTGTGTCGGATGAATTGGAAAAAGGAGGATGGGGCAGATGACGATTTGGCAGCAGATTGCGGTTTGCTTTTATCAGAATGAAATTGCAGACGGCATGGATTTGTTTATGGCAAATGCAGCAAAACTTGGTACAAACAAAAGCGCAGCTCCATTGATCAATCCAATTTTTGATGCAATTGAGCGGGCAGATTATACATATGCAGCGGATCTTTTGTACCATGAAATACAGGGTGAATAAAAAAATAAAAAGAAAAATCAAAAAAATTTAATTTAGGGGTTAAGTATTTTGATGCCTATCCGATATATATAGTGTCAGGAAGATAATACACTTCCAAACAGACGATAGTAACGAGCGGAGTGGGCGAGAAATCATGGCAGGGCCCGCTGTGATGGAAGCCACTCCTCTCGATATTATAACAAAAAATTAAAAACAACCCGCAAAAGGAATTGCGGTGTATTACAAGGAGGTAATCATTATGATCGTACAACACAACATTACATCAATGAACGCTAACAGACAGTTAGGAATCGTAGGAAACAACTTGGCTAAATCTACTGAGAAACTTTCCAGTGGTTACAGAATCAACCGTGCAGCTGATGATGCAGCAGGTCTTGCTATTTCTGAGAAAATGAGAGCTCAGGTTCGTGGCTTGAATCGTGCATCTGACAACGCACAGGATGGTATTTCTCTTATCCAGACAGCTGAGGGTGCTATGGATCAGCAGCATGCAATCTTACAGAGAGCTCGTGAACTGGTAGTTCAGGCATCTAACTCTGGTGTGTTGGATAAAGACAGTGATGACGATTTCCAGAAGATTCAGGACGAGTTGAATGAAATCGGTAAAGAGTTTGAACGTATCAACTCTGATACTGAGTTCAATAAGAAAAAACTGTTGGATGGTAACTACACAAGCCAGTATTTCCAGGTTGGTGCAAACAAAGAGCAGGGTATCTCTGTTTCTATCGCTAAAACAACTTGGGCTAATCCTGATATCACTGGTGGTGATGGTAAAGATAACTCTGCAGTTATCGATACAATCGATGACATGATTAAGAGTGTAACAACTGAGCGTTCTAAACTTGGTGCTGTTCAGAACCGTCTTGAGTACACTGTTAAAGTGGATGACAATACGGCTGAGAACATGCAGTCTGCTGAATCCCGTATCCGTGATACTGATATGGCAGATGAAATGACAAAATTCTCCAAGGAGAGCATCTTGCAGCAGGCAGCTACTTCTATGCTGGCTCAGGCAAACCAGGCAAATCAGGGAGTACTTTCTCTGTTACAGTAATCTCGGCTGGTTTGATGACTGCGTAAAGCAGTATCATAATGAATTGTACGAAAAGGGAGAGACCACTTGGTCTCTCTCTTTTTTTGTAGAAATCTAGTTTGCATTGTGATAAAATAAGACCATAGATTGTGAACTGCTACAAAGAAAAAGGTGTGTGAAAATTAGGATGAATCAGAGGAAAAAAATACTGTTTATTACTGGTACCAGAGCCGACTATGGAAAAATCAAACCGATTATGCAGAAGATGGAAAAAAAGCAGGAGGAATATGAGGTGTTTGTCTACGTTTCCGGCATGCATCTTTTGCAGAAATACGGAAGCACTTACCGGGAAGTGCAGAAGGATGGCTATAAAAATACATACGTTGCCTTTGAACAGGTAATGACGGATAACATGAGTTATAACTTAGGTGTTGTGCTTATGAATCTGGCACGTTATGCGGAACAGATTAAACCGGATATGATTGTTGTGCACGGAGACAGGATTGACGCCCTGGCGGGTGCAATTACCGGGGCACTGAATAATATTTTGGTGGCGCACATTGAGGGGGGCGAGATTTCCGGCACGATCGATGATTCGATCCGGCATGCGATTTCTAAGTTTGCCCATCTGCACTTTGTATGCAATGAGGAAGCAAAAAAAAGACTGCTTCAGATGGGTGAGCAGAAAGAGCGTATTTTTGTGATTGGTTCTCCGGATATTGATATTATGTTAAGTGATACCCTTCCGTCTTTGCAGCAGGCATATGAAAAGTATGAAGTGGAGTTTGATTCTTATTCCATTTTTATGTATCATCCGGTGACGACTGAAGTTGAAAAATTGCCGGAGCATATTGGAGAAGTAGTTGATGCCTTGCTTGCATCGGAGAAAAATTATATTGTGGTATATCCGAACAATGATAATGGAACGGAAATTATTTTAAATGAAATCGGGCGGCTGTACGGAAATAAAAGATTTCGTGTTTTTCCGTCCATTCGTTTTGAATATTTTCTGACTTTTTTGAAAAATGCGGATGCGATTATTGGAAATTCCAGTGCGGGAATACGGGAAAGCGGTATTTATGGAATTCCTGCTATTGATATCGGCAGCAGACAAAAAGGCAGATACAATGAAAAGATGTTAAAAAATATCCAGCATGCCAGAGAGGATAAGGCGGATATTTTAGATAAATTACAAAATATTTCATCCCACCGGATTCCATCGAGTGGATTTGGCGTGGGAAATAGTACCGAATTGTTTTTTGAAGTGTTAAAACGTGAGGATATCTGGAATTTGGATATCCAGAAGATTTTTGTGGACATACGGGGGCTGAAAAGATGAAAAAAACATTTTGCATTGGAGATATTTGCGTTGGAGATGACAAGCGTGCACTTGTGATTCCGGAGATTGGAATTAATCATGAGGGCAGTCTTTTGGTAGCGAAAGAAATGGTGTCGGCGGCATACCGTGCCGGCGCACGGCTGATTAAACACCAGACTCATGTGGTAGAAGATGAGATGTGTCAGGTGGCAAAGCAGGTCATTCCCGGAAACTCTTCGGATTCGATTTATGACATTATGGCGCATTGTGCGCTGAGTGAAGAAGACGAAAAAGAGTTAAAGGAATACACCGAGAGCCTTGGCATGGAATTTCTTAGTACGCCATTTTCCAGAGCAGCGGCGGAGCGGTTAGAGAGAATGGGTGTAAAAGCTTATAAGATTGGTTCCGGTGAATTAAACAATTATCCACTTGTGGAGCATATTGCTGAGTACGGAAAGCCGATGATTGTTTCAACCGGAATGAATGATATTAAAAGTGTGGCAAAAGCAGTGAATATTATGGAGAAGTATGGCGTTCCGTATGCACTGATGCACACGACAAATCTGTATCCGACCAAACCGGAGTGGGTTCGTCTCGGTGCAATGCAGGAGATGATGAGGGAGTTCCCGGATGTGCCGATTGGACTCTCTGACCACACGTTAAATAACAATGCGTGTATTGCGGCGCTGGCGCTTGGTGCGGATTTGGTAGAGCGTCACTTTACGGATGAAATGGCAAGAAGTGGACCGGACATAATATGCTCGATGGACGAGGCAGCTTGTGAGGAACTGATTCAAGCGGCAATTGAAGTTCCTATGATGCGCGGCGGAACGAAAGGGGCACTGCCGGAGGAACAGGTCACAATTGACTTTGCCTTTGCTACTGTGGTTACGATTGCACCGGTTAAAAAAGGTGAAGTTTTCACAAAAGAAAATATTTGGGTAAAGCGTCCGGGAACGGGTGAGATTTTAGCCAAAGATTTTACAAAAATACTTGGGAAAAAAGCGGTGGAGGATATTGCCGCAGATACGCAGTTGAAAAATGATATGGTAGAGTAAAGGAGACGAGGATGAAAAATTATAAGAGTCTTTCAGTGTATAAAGGCCGGGATGTTTATATTTTTGGAGCATCCGGAGGGGGAGAGATTGTAAAAGATTATTTGGAATGTCATGATGTGCCAATTCGTGCATTCGTGGATTCCAATGAGGAGAAGTGGGGCACTTCCTTCTTGGGGTACGAGGTAATTTCACCGAAAAAACTACAGGAAGAAGCGAAGGTAAATAGAAATGTGCTCGTTCAGATTGCAAGCAGTTATGAGAATGAAATCCGGGATGAGTTAAAGAAAATGAATATTACGGAGTATATAAGTTTTAGTGCATTTTTTATGATGAAAAATAGAAAGGTTTTTGAACTTTTTCAGCAGGATAAAGAGTTTTATGAGTATTATTTGGAACATATAGTTTCGTCCTTAAATACGACAAAAAATTTGTGGAATCAGTATTTTGATAAGGTCACAATGAATCAAAAAATAGATTCGGCAGTTGCCTTGTGTATGCCGCCTAAAACAGGTAATTTTACAGTTTCGGGTGCTTTTTCGCAAAATGCGTATGATTCTATGTTGTGTGTTGAAACGTGGCATACGTCCTTTTATCTTCCTAAATTTTTTGAGATGGTGAATGTTTTACACAATAAAATTATTACAGCAGTACGTGAACCAATTTCACAAAATATTTCACTATTATTTCAAATTGGAGATGGTGAGGGATATTTGATTGACCAGCCAGAATATTGGGAAAACGACTATTTTAAATTGTTACAGAAGGTAGAATGTATGGATTCGGGCAGTGTTGTGGCAGATTGTATTTTTCAGCGAACGATTCATTCGGATAACAAAACAATGTTTATTCAGAACTTTTTTGAGGAACAGTTTAAGAAACGTCTGGGAGTTGATTTGCTGGCAGAACCGTTTGATACAAAACGAGGATTTTCGATTGTAGAACAAAATGGTTTAGAAATATTTATTTTTCAATTGGAAAAAATTGATTCTATACAAAAGGAACTATTAGCATTTGCTGGTCTGGATTCGAAAATTGAATTTAAGAGGGCAAATGATGCGGCAGATAAATATTATGCACCGTTGTATCAGCAAGTAAAAGAAACAATTTCGATTACAAGACAGTATTTCGAGGATAGTTTTAATAACCCATATATCAAACATTTTTATTCGGAAGAAGATATTAAAAAATTCCGTATGAAATGGGAAAAACATGTGGTAGAGGAGGAAAAGTTATGATTTTGGCAGTGATTCCGGCAAGAGGTGGAAGTAAGGGAATTCTAGGGAAAAATATAAAAGATTTGTATGGACAGCCATTGATTTCCTATACGATTCAGGCAGCACTTGACTGTAAAAAAATTGACCGTGTGGTAGTGTCAACAGACAGTGAGAAAATTGCCGGCGTAGCGAAAAAGTATGGGGCGGATGTTCCATTTTTACGTCCGGCAGCACTGGCAATGGACACCTCGAAAACGATTGATGCGGTTATAGATGTATTGGAGCGGTTACAGGAAACGTATGAATATGTAGTCTTATTGCAGCCGACAAGCCCGCTTCGTACCGCGGAGGATATTGAAAAGGCAATTGATAAAGCAATTGCATCGGGTAAAGATGTGGCGTCTGTTTCTCTGGTTAAAGAGCATCCGGTTTTGATGCGCGAAATTGGTGCAGATGGTGTGTTAGTGCCGTTACTGTCAGGTGGAAGTACCATCCGCAGACAGGATATGAAAGAAATTTACCGGGTAAATGGTGCGGTATATGTAAATCGTGTAGCAGACTTGACAAAGGATACCAGTTTTAATGATAATCCGGTTGGCTATGTGATGCCTGTGGAGCGCAGCATCGATATTGATGAGGAGAGCGATTTTTTGCTGGCAGAACATTTTATGCCGATACCGACGATATTTGAATTGTAAGGAGATATAGGAAGGAGGAGACTTTATGAGCGAACTGCAGATTGGAAAAAAGAAGATAGGAAACGGCTACCCGGTTTATATTATTGCCGAGGGCTGTGATAATCATATGGGTGATGTGGAAGTGGCAAAGGAAATGTGCCGCCAGGCGAAACTTGCCGGAGCAGACTGCATTAAGTTTCAGCATCATCTGCCGGATGAAGAAATGCTTTCGGATGCTGTAATTGCAGGGAAAAATAATATTCCGCTGTATGAGTTTTTGAAGCAGCATGCACTTACACTGAAGCAGCACCGGGAGTTGATGGAATACTGCAAAAAGATTGGGATTCAATATCTTTGTACGCCATTTAGCTTAAAAGCGGCGTATGAACTGGATGCGATGGGAGTCGATGCCTTTAAAATTGGCTCCGGTGAGATGACAGATATTCCGACTCTGGTACGGATTGCAAGACTGGGAAAGCCAATGATTGTATCTACCGGTATGAGTACAATTGAAGAGATTCGGCGAACTTATGATGTGTTGAACCAGACAGGAGTTTCTCTTGCGTTTACAAACTGTATCTCTGAATATCCGCCAAAGTATGAGGATATTAACCTTAAATTTATTCTTCAGATGGAAAAGCATTTTCCGGATGCGATTATTGGACATTCTGACCACACACCGGATTTGTATACGAGTTTTGGTGCTGTGACTTTGGGAGCACGTATTATTGAGAAACATGTGATTTTGGATAAACGGACACCGGGACCGGATCAGTCGGTGTCAATTGACTTTCAGGAGCTTCACCAATTAGTAGACGGCATCCGCAAATTGGAAGATGCTCTTGGCTCTGTTAAAAAAGTGCACCCAGGAGAGGAAGAAACGCGTTCGTGGGCTTTTCGCAGTCTGGTTACGAAGCGTCCGATTAAAAAGGGTCAGCGGATTGAAGAAGACATGATTTGGTCGAAGCGTCCGGGTACCGGAATTCCGGCATACCGCATGAAGGAAATTATTGGCAAATATGCGGCGGCGGATATTGATGAGAATGTATTATTAAAGGAAGATGATTTTTGTTAGCAGGTGGATTGGCTTGCACCAGCCAGATGCCATATGATATAATGATGCTTGTTGTGACACACTAAAGAAAAAGAGATATATAGCCGATAATAAATATGGCTGTATGAATAAATATTCCTATTTATCCTATGACCAAGGAGGAAAAAGATGAATTGTAATGCCCTGAAAGATAAAAATATATTAATAACAGGTGCTACTTCTGGTATTGGAAAGACAATAGCAGAGCAGTTTGCGAAGGAAGGCGCCCGTTTGGTTCTTGTGGGACGACGCGAAGAAATTTTGCGTCAATTACAGAAGGATTTTGGGCAGAATACAATAACGATTCCCTGTGATTTGAGTAAAACAGAGGATATTGAGAAAATATTTACTGTCTGCAGAGAGAATACATGTAAATTAAGTGGTCTCGTTCATTGTGCCGGAATTGCTGAAATGTGTGGAATCCGGATGTTTGAAACGGAAGATGCCATGAATATGATGAATGTAAATACATTCTCTTTTGTTGAATTGTGTAAACGTTTTTCGGCAAAAAAAAATTCCTATGATGAGTCTGGGATTGTGGCGATTTCGTCGATTAGTTCGATTCGAAATGATGCCGGGATGATTTTATATTCCATGTCAAAGGCGGCGTTGAATTCAGCTGTCAAGACGATGTCAAAGGAATTTCTTAAGAGAAAAATCCGAGTAAATGGAATTTTACCCGCAAATGTTAAGACCAATATGTTTGTGAGTGGGGAAGATACCTTTGAAGATTTTATGGAGACGGCTCTTGAAAGGCAGCCGCTTGGTATTATTGATACGGAGCAGGTATCCTATCTGGCTGAATTTTTATTGTCAGATAATGCTAAATATATTACAGGAGAATTAATAGTAGTGAGTGGAGGAATGACATATTAAAAATAACATCATTGCTCGAAAGGCAGGTATGGAGGACATACCGGCTATTATGCAGTTTATTGAAAAAAACTGGAAAGAAAATCACATTTTGGCAAGAGATGAGAATTTTTTTCATTGGATGTATACCGATGAAGAAGGTTGTAATGTTATTCTTGCAGAAGATGAGCACAATGCTATTTGTGGCATGATAGGTGTCATTAAATATAACTCCACAAAAAATCCGGATATTGTTGGTACGATGTGGAAAGTGTTACATACGAAAAATCCTCAGTTGGGATTGGATATTGGGAAAAAGATGTATGAAATATATAATCCACGATGTGATATAGGTCCGGGACTTAACAAGAGGGCTTTGAAAATAAATCAGATGATGGGATACTTTGGTGCAGCAATGGGGCATTTGTATGTTTTAGGTGTCTGTATGGAATACCGGATTGCGAAAGTGATAAAAAAGCAGGAGAGAATTTCATGCATGTCAAAGAAACGTTTGGTTGAAATTCATACAAAGGATAAATTGAGAATGATATATAATGATGCTTTGCAAAGAAGACGGGTTCCTTACAAAGATTTTAATTATGTTGTTCATCGATTTATGCAGCATCCGATTTATACGTATCGTTTTATGGGAATTCAGAATGAAGAAGGTGTGATTAAGGCTTTTTTCGTTGTTCGAGAGGTTGAGCATGACGGTGCGAAAGCTTGTAAAATTGTAGACTATTACGGACCTTATGAAGAAATTATCGATACGGCATCAGAGGTGTACCGGTTTGTGGATGAAAATAACTATGAATATATGGATATTTATTGTTATGGAGTTCCGGAAGAATATTTATTTACTGCTGGTTTTTCATGGTGTACGAATGAGGAAGCAATAATTCCAAACTATTTTGCACCATTTGAACAAAAAAATACAGATATTTATTTTGCTACATCACTTTGGGGCGAATTTGATGTATTCCGTGGTGATGCAGATCAAGATAGACCGAGTTAAGGAGGATAATACAGTGAGTTTAGAAGAAAAACTGGAATTGTTAGAAGAAATTATGGATTATGAGGATTCGTTGGGAGTTGATATGGTACTTTCCGATTTGGAAGAATGGGATTCTTTGTCTACGTTAGCTCTTGCTGCGAAAGTCAAAGAGTTATATGGGGAAAATTTAACGAATGACGAAATACAGAATTTTAAAACGGTAAAAGATATTTGTGACTATTTAAAATAGTATAAAGGAGATTGCGCCATGTATGGTGAATTTGACAATATAAAGATTTGCGGAATTGCTTCTGCGGCTCCGAAAAGAGTTGTGGACAATGAAATTATAGCTGAGAAACTAGGAAACCGAAGAGCAAAAAAACAGGTTGCGCTCACAGGAATTAAGCACAGGCATCTTATGGACAAGGGACAATCGGCAGCAGACCTTAGTTGTGTGTGTGGCGAGAAATTATTAAATGAATTAGGCTGGAACCGTGATGAGATTCGAGTGATCGTAAATGTTACACAATCTCCTGATTTTCATACGCCATCAACGGCGATGCTGATTCAAAAGAGACTACATATTGGGCAGGATTGTCTGGCTTTTGATGTGAACCTTGGGTGTACCGGGTATGTCAGTGGATTGCAGATTATATCAGCACTGCTCCAAAATACCGGTGGAAAAGGCCTTTTGTTTGTAGGTGACGGACGATATCGAGAAATGATGGAGGTGCCAACAACGGATTCATTATTGTTTGGCGATGGCTCAAGTGCAACAGCAGTTGAAATAGAAAAGGGTAACCCATTATTTTATGCACAAAAAACAGATGGTGAGCGTTATCAGTTGATTAGCGTGGGTCTTGATGGTACGCTGACGATGGATGGTAACGCTGTGCTGCTTTTTTCCTTAAATGAGGTGTGCCAGAGTATCCGTGATATGAGACAGCATTATTCTATTTTGGAAGATAGCATTGATTTTTATATTTTGCATCAGGCGCAGAAACTGATTTTAGATGGAATTGCCAGAGAGTGTGAAATTGATTTAAACAAAGTTCTTCGGTCATATGAAGAATATGGTAATACATCGACAGCAACCTTGCCATTTACCATATGTAATAATGTGGATGAGATAAAAAAGAAGGAACGGGTTCGTTTTTTTCTGTGTGGCTACGGTGTTGGATTGGCATGGTCAAATGTTGTTTTGGATATGGATACGAAGCATATTTATCCGATTGAAGAAACCGACTTTTTCTATGAAGATTGATAGAAGGTGAATTATGCAGGGAAAAAATATATTGGTCACGGGAGCATCCTCAGGAATTGGTAAAGAAACTGCCTTGTACCTTGCTAAACAGGGAGCAACTGTAGTTTTAGTGGCAAGAAATGAGACAAGGCTGAAGGAAGTAAAGAATGCAATTGGTGAACATGTGTATTCCTACATTTGTGATTTGAACCAATTGAAAAGCATAAAAGGCATATTTGAATTTTGTAAAGAAAACGGTTTGAAGTTAGATGGCATGGTTCATGCTGCAGGCATTTCCAATCCGATACCGGTACGCAGTGTTTCGGTAGAAAGCATGGAACAAACAATGCGTGTGAACTGCATGTCGTTTGCAGAACTTGGAAAATATTTTTGTGGAAAAAAATACTCCAATGAAAATGCATCGATTGTTGCTATCTCTTCGCTGGCGGCAACACGACCGGTTATGGGGCAGTTGGCATATGCAGCTTCAAAATCCGCCTTGAATTCGATGGTTGAAGTAATGGCAAAGGAATTTTTGAAACGAAAAATCCGAGTTAATGCAATTATGCCGTCGTATGTGGATACGCCTATGGTTGCGGAAGGCGGACGATTTGGAATGAATAACGGAATTGACGCAATGCCGTTAGGCGTGATTGAGCCGATTCAGATTGCTTATTTGGCAGAATTTTTGCTGTCTGATAAATCAAAGCACATTACAGGTGCTGCTATCCCGGTATCATCGGGAGTATAAAATAAATAAAGGAGAGAATGAAATGACAAGAGAAGAAAAAATTGAAATTATTGCTGATATTTTAGAGGTTGAACCGGATGAAGTGCAGGAAGATATGGTTTTAGAAGATTTTGAAACCTGGGATTCAGTAGCTGTACTGTCAGTTATTGCAATGATGGATGAACATTTTGGGAAATATCCGCATGCATCGGAAATTCGCTCTTATATTAAAGTGGGCGATTTAATGAAAAATATGGAGAAATAAGTATGATAAATCCAATGGAGTTAACAGGCAAAAGAATTATGGTGACAGGTGCCTCTTCCGGAATCGGCAGAGAGACAGCGATACTGCTTAGTAATCTTGGCGCACAGGTGGTTTTGTTAGGCAGAGATGAGCAGAGACTGGCAGAGACAAAAGATAATCTGAGTGGAGATGGGCATGTGTCAATCTCTTTAGAATTGAGAGAGTTTGAAAAATATGCAGATGCTTTTAAACAAATAAAGGAAACAGGGAAAAAACTAGATGGTTTTGTTCATTGTGCAGGAATTGCTAAAGTAATACCGTTAAAAGTAGTGTCAGCAAATGTAATTTGGGATATGTTTGCAGTCAATTATGTTTCTTTTATGGAGTTAATCAAACATTTTGCAAAAAAAACAAATTCCGATGGTGGAAGTGTGGTATGTTTATCCGCTATTAATGCCCATTACCCCCAGAAATGTATGAGCGTTTATGCGGCAACAAAAGGTGCTCTTGAGATGGCTGTTTCTTCACTGGCAGTGGAATTGTTTGAGAAAAAAATCCGCGTGAATGCAGTGGTTCCGGGACCGATTGCAACGCCAATGGCGGCATCCTTTTCAGAGGTAAGTGGAGAGGAAAGCAATATTGTCGGACAGCAGCTAATGGCACTTGGCGAACCGGCAGATATTGCAAATATGACAGCTTATTTGCTGAGTGATGCATCCAAATTTATCACCGGAAGAAAATTTTATGTGGATGGAGGAAGATTGTAAGTGAAACGAGAAGAAAATCTAAAATTATTTCAAGATAGAGAAAAAAACTGGATTACCTATGGTGATTTGGTTCGTGCCATGAAAGAGGTAAAAGCAGATGACTGTGATGCTCTTCTTATCCACACGGATTTGTCTTTTGGTCTTCCGACAAGAGAATTAAAACGGAAGGAACTGGTAGAAGTTTTATATGACGCTATTTGTGAATTAGGGGTAAAAACACTAATTTTTCCTACCTTTACATTTAGTTATGGAAACCGTGAGGATTTTGATGTAAAAAACACAAAATGCAAAATGGGAATGTTGAATGAGTATGTGAGAAAAATGCCAGGGTCTGTGCGCTCAAGGGACCCGTTGATGTCTGTTTGTGTTATTGGAGAAAACAAAGAACTTGCGAAAGTTAGTGGAAATAAATCACTTGGTGAGGGAAGTTTTTTTGACCGCTTTCATCACACGAAAAATACAAGAATTATGTTCTTTGGGGCACAGCTTCCACAGTGTCATACACAGATGCACTATGTAGAAGAGAAATTGCGTGTTCCATATCGATATGACATGAAGTTTGAAGGAAATATAATCGATGAAAATGGAGTTTCCACACCAGATGCGCACATTTTGTATGTAAAATATAGAGATGTTCTGCCGTGTGTACCACCTTCATTTGAGCAGGAATTAATTGATGAGGGATTGTTCTTAAAAAAGAAGGTTGGTAATTCATCAATTGCATGTTTTACGGAACAAGCAGCTTATGATAAAGAGGTTGAGTGGCTTACGAGGGATGTGAATTGCTTTTTGGCAGAGCCATATGATACGAAACCACTTGTTAAAGAATATTCTTATGGGAATGTAACGACCGTGCAGTAAAAATACAAGGAGGTATGGTTATGTACAAATCGGTATTAGATTATTTTGAGGAAACGGTACAGCGGGTTCCTCAAAAAATGGCAGTCCGTCATAAGGAGGAAGAATGTACATTTGCCAGATTACAGGAAAAGGCACAAAAACTTGGTAGTTATATTATCAAGTTGGCAGGTTCTGTAAAAAATCGTCCGATTGTTGTTTTACTTCCAAAATCAATTGAAGCAGTTGTTTCTGATTTGGGCATATCATACAGCTGCAATATTTTTAATAATCTGGATATTAAAACGCCGGTTCACAGATTGGAGAATATTATAAAATTACTGAAACCGGTTATGGTGATTACAAAGGATGCCTATAAAGATATCATAGACTGGCAAAAATACGGCGTTATTTTGCTGAATCTTGATTGTATTGATGAATCGAAAATGAGTGTCAATCAGGAGGAATTACAAAAGAGAAGAAACCAATTAATTGACACCGACCCATTTTGTATTATTAATACGTCAGGCTCGACAGGAACGCCAAAAGGTGTTGTGTTAAATTACCGCAGTTTTTTTGATTTTGTCAAATGGGCGGATGAAACTTTTTCCTTTGATGGAGAGGAAATTATTGGTGCCCTGTCACCGATTGTTTTTGATATTTACGATTTTGAAATATGTCTTATGATGTTTAAAGGGGCAACCATTGTTTTACTGGATAGTTCGCTTGGCGTATTCCCGGCAAGATTGTTAGAGGAATTGCAAAACAAAGAAGTGAATTTTATTTTTTGGGTGCCAACCATTATGGTAAATATAGCGAATATGGATTTACTGGCAAAACTTCCGCTTCCCAAGTTGAAAAACGTATGGTTTGCAGGAGAGGTATTTCCGACAAAGCAGTTTAATTACTGGAAAAAGATGGTTCCACAAGCTGTGTTTGCAAATTTGTATGGTCCAATCGAAATTACGTTAGACTGCATCTACTATATTGTGGATAAGGAATATGCGGATGATGAACCGCTGCCAATTGGCATCCCTTGCAACAACACAGATATTTTGCTGCTAAATGAGGAGGATCAGCCATGCGGGATTTCAGAGGAAGGCGAAATCTGTGTCCGTGGAACTTCTCTTGCCATGGGATATTATAATAATCCCGAGAAGACAAATGCAGCTTTTGTTCAAAATCCATTGAATCATTCATACCCGGAACTTATTTATCGAACCGGTGATATTGCTAGTTTAGAGGAAGATGGATTGATTCATTTCAAAGGGAGAAAAGACAGCCTGATTAAACATCAGGGATATCGGATTGAACTTGGTGAAATTGAGCATGAGATTGTTAATAATTTAAAGCTGGTACCAAATTGCTGTGTGGTCTATGATAAGGATAATAAGCAAATTGTTTTGTTTTATGAGAACAATGGAATTTCAGAGAAAGAGATTCGGAAGGCGTTAGCAGTATCTTTTCCAAGATACATGATTCCAACACAGTATCATAAGATGGAGGAACTTCCGAGAAACACAAATGGTAAGATTGATCGGCTTAAGTTGTCGACAATGATATAAATAAAGGAGTGAAAAAAATGGAAACAATTAAGAAGATTTTAGCAGATATCAGACCGGAATTTGATTTTGAAAGTAGTACGGATTTTATTGAGGATGGTTATTTGGATTCTTTTGATTTGGTTACTTTAGTAGCAGAATTGGATGAGACATATGGCATCTCCATTGATGGGCTGGATATTATACCGGAAAATTTCATGTCTGTCGAAACAATTGCTGAGGTTGTCAAGAAAAATGGAGGATCATTATGATTGCTACATTTAAAGGAAAGAAAATTACCGGAATGCTTACGGTAATGCCTGAAAATGAATATGATTATGATGAAGAGACAAAAGAAATTGCTACTTTACAGACCAGACGGTTGAAAAAAATAATGGGATTTGGTAAAAGAAGAGCGGCAAAGGAGACGTCAACGAGTTCTGATTTTTGTGTCTATGGTTTGAATTATATGATTGAACATGGCATGATTAAACGAGAAGAAATTGGTGCTGTTGTTGTAACCGGGTTGACACCGGATTATTTCATTCCTCATATCAGTAATATCATTCATGGCGAATGTAAACTGCCAAAAGATGTGATTTGTATGGATATTCCGCAGGGCTGTGTTGGTTTTGTGTTAGGTTCTCTGCAGGCACTCATGCTGCTTGATGTAGTTGGAAATAAAAAAGTAGTAGTTTTCAATACCGATGTTTTGTGCCGAAAAAAAAGAGAGACACCTCTTTCTTCTCCAAGTTTTGGCGGGGATGCCACGGCAATTACAGTATTTGAAAATGATGAAAAAGCAGCTGATATTTATATGAATTTATATAATGATGGAACGGAAAGAGATGCATTAATTATGCATGCGGGTGGTTATAAAATGCCACATAGCGAAGAGACTGTAAAGCTTGTTGATATTGGCGATGGCACAATGAAAAGTTATGAAGATTTGTGGATGGATGGTTCCAGAGTCTTTAATTTTGTGCAGAAAGAAGTACCACCGTTGATTGAAGAAATTTTGGAGTATTCTAAAAAATCAAAGGATGAAATTGAGTGGTATTTATTCCATCAGCCAAATAAGTTTATGCTGCAAAAACTGGCGGATAAAATGAATATTCCATGGGATAAAGTTCCGATGAATGTTGTTGAGAATTTCGGAAATTCCAGTGGCTCAACCATACCGGTGAATATAACATACAATTTAAAGGATAAATTAATCGATCATTCGTATACTTGTTGTTTGTCCGGTTTTGGTGCGGGATTGTCCTGGGGATCAATGATTATGGAACTTGGGAATCTTGATTTTTGTGAAATGCTGATATCAAAATATTGAGAGGAGCAGACATTGAAAATTAGAGAGATTGTAAAAAGGATTTACGATTTAAGAAAAACGAGGAAACCATTTGTTTCAAATTATTACTTGTCACTGCAAAAGTCTGATAAGGATTTTGTAACATGGACAACGGATTCAAGTATTGTATTCTGTGATCAGGAAGAAAATCTATTGAGATGTTATTTTGCATCGGTAGATTTACAGGATTTAAATACTTTATTTGAAAAGGTTCCATCGGATGCAGTAATGGATTATATTGTGAAAGAGGAACTTTCAGAATTTTCCTGGGTGAATGATACATTGTTTCGTCATTATACAACATTAGCTCGACATACATATCTGGATTTGTGTGGTGAACATGAAAAATCCAAACATGAACTTTTTATGGAGCAGTTTTATGAAGAAAATTTTGGAGAATTTGCTACCGAAAAAGATGCAGTGGAATTGTATCAAATGTTGTACCAAATATTTGATTTTCGTGTAAGCAGGCTTCCGTCTATGGAGGAATTGTTGGAATTAATCCGAAAAAAATGGGTTTTATTATATCGGGAGAAGGGAGAAATTATTGCTTTTCTAATGTATCAGATAGAAGGGAAGAAATACTATGGGTATCAGATATATAACAGCGGTACGGCAGATATAACCTATAATTTGGAGCGAAGAGCCGTTGAGTATGCAAAAGAGCATTATGGAGTGAAGAGCAGCTATTCGTGGACAGAAATTGGAAACCTTGGGGCTAATAAAAGAGCCGGGGAAATCGACGGCACTTTTGATTATATATTTGTAAAAAGATAAAAATGCAAGGAGGAACTGGACATGACAGTACAGGAAAAATTGGAAGTCTTAGAAGATATTTTGGAATTAGATGAGGGAACTTTAAAAGTAGAAGATTCACTGGAGGATATTGACGAGTGGGATTCTATGAGCAAATTATATTTGGTGACCTATGTAAAAAAAGAAATGCAGAAAAGACTGACTGTAGATGAAATCAAAAACTTTGAAACAGTACAGGATATTTGCGATTATTTAGATTAAGTGAACAATTTTAGGAGAAGACATGGACGGATTAATTGAGAATATTAAAATTGCCGGAATTGCAAGCTGTGTCCCAAGACACACAGAAGACAATATGGATTATGGCAATGTATTAGGAGAAAAAAGAGTAAAAAAGCAAGTTAAACTTACTGGGATACGAAAGAGACATACCAGCAGAATTGAACAGAGAGCATCGGATTTGGCAGTTTGTGCAGCCAATGATTTGCTTACAAAACTAGATTGGGAAAAAGATGAAATTGGTGTACTTATTTATATGACTCAGAGTCCGGATTACTTAATTCCTTCTACGGCAATTGCGTTACAGGAGCGCATGGGGTTACCGAAGGAAGTAATTGCTTTTGATGTAAATTTGGGATGTTCATCTTTTGGATATGGTATTCATATTGCGTCTTCTTTGATGAACACGATACCTGCTTGTAAAAAGGCTCTTTGTCTGGTCGCTGACCGAGTGGAGGATATGGAGTCCAAACGACTTTTAAACGCAGATACGGTTTCCTTTTCTTTGTTGACCGGATCGGCTGCTTCTGCGGTTGCAATAGAGAAAAAGCAGGGTGCTTGTATCACTTTTTCAGAATCCTGTGATGGTTCACACTATGATGCAATTTTAGCACGAAGTCCATGGACAGGAACATACATGCAGGGAAATATGGTATTTGAATATGCGATAAATGATGTCAGCAACCGAGTCAATCAGTTTATGGAAGAACATAAATTACAGGTAGAAGATATTGACTACTTTATCTTTCATCAGGCACAGAAATTGATTTTGGATAATATTTCTTTTGCCTGCAATATACCAAGTGAAAAGATGCTTACATCTCTCGAAGAATATGGAAATACATCGGGGGCTTCTGTGCCACTGACTTTATGTGCAAACGCAGAATTATTGCATAAAAAGGATTGCATCAAAGTGATTACCTGTGGTTTTGGAGTTGGTTTGTCATGCAGTATTGATTATATGGAGTTGTCAACAGATACAATTCTGCCGGTAACAGAGTCTGACTGGCATTATGATGAAGATAAAGAGCGGTGTGGTGTGTTATGGCAAAGTAAAATTATTGTAATGGATGCTGATACCTCATTAATGGAGTATGTTTCAGAAATATTGGATATGCAAACCGCTGAATTGATTCTTTGTGGAAAAAACCAGCAGAAATTAGAGAAAATTGCAAATAAGCATATTTGGAATACCAAAATTGTTGTTGGTGAAAATGAAATGGAAATTGTAAATCAATTAACCGAAGAAGAAAATGTAACTGCAATTGTTGGACAAATATCGGAGGATTCTGTAGATAAACTTTTACGGAATCATATTTTGCAGGAAGACGCATCCATTATTATTTTAGATAAAAAAGAATGCGAATTACCAGCAATTCATGAAGAGTATCCGTCAGTACGCATTTGTTCTCTTGTGTACAATGAAAAGTCATTAGATATCATAAATGACAATTGGACCTATGAATTTATGAAACGCAATTTGCCAATTGAGATGATTCGTCCAACGTATTTGGCGTTTGGAATTGGCTGGTGTTTAAGAAAAGAGTCAAAGCTGTTTACAAAAATGACTCTTTATTTAGACGAATCATTAGACAAATTTGTGTTATAATTGAATTGTTTTAAGGAGGTGGATACGATGGAGAATAAGTTGAAGAAGTTAGAGCAGTTATTTGAAATGCAGGAAGGGACGCTTAGACCGGATACATTGTTAAAAGATCTGGAAGAATGGGACTCGATAACCCGCTTGTCTTTTGTTGTGATGATGGAAGATGATTATGGGAAAAAGGTCACAAGAACAGAGGTTATGAACTACAAAACAGTTTCAGATATTCTTGATGGGATGGTGTAAATGTTGGAAAAACCGGAAGTACAGAGTTGTAACTTTTGCGAACTTCAGAAAAGGATTTCAAAAATTGTGAGAGCCGGTAGACCGGTTACCAATTTTTATGGTCAAAAGGAATTAGTAAATCAAAAATTTCAGGTGGTGCAGACGAATCAGACAATTGTATTCTGGTACTTGGATACTGTTGTTTGCCGGGTGTATTTTTATTCGTTCAATGAGCCTGAGATAAAAGAACTTTTGAAAATGGCACCACAGGATGCTGTTCTTGATATTCTTTCAAGAAAGCCTGGAGAAAAGGTTAAATGGGAATCTGTCACTGGATTCCCTGTGTATGCAGTGTATGGCAGAGTAGGGCATTCCATTGTGGGTGCGAAGGAAGAAAGAGAGCGTTTTTCACACAATCCATTGGATCGTTTTTATCGGGAAGAGTATGGGAGGCTTGCCGAAAAGGAACAGTTAGAGGAGATTCAAAAGATTTTGAGAGAACGTTTTGACAGGTATGCGGACCATCTCTATTCCGATGAAGAAATGGAAGAATTGATTGTGAATAACCAGGTGTGGATTCAGTGTGAGGATAACCAAATTACTACGATATTTGTGTATAAGATAGAAGGAAAAAAATTTTATTCCAATATATCGTTTAATGACTCAACTGCTGATGTGTTGTATAGTATACAAAAGAAGGTTTTGTTAAAGGCAGTAGAAGAGTATAACATAGCTTATTATTATGGCTGGATACGCATCAATAACCGGCAGGCTCTCAAGAAAAATCACTATCCGGATTTTGATGCTTACGATTATGTGATGTGTCATAGATGTTAGAGAGGGGAAAATTGATGGAAAACTGGAAAGGCAAACACATTTTAGTTGTTGGTGCGTCAGAGGGAATTGGGAAGGAGACAGCTCTTGAATGTGCCAGACGGGGGGCCAGGCTTTCTTTAGTGGCAAGAAGTGAGAAAGTGAAGGAGATAATACCTATATTAGAGGGGGAGGAACAGGAAGGATTTTGTTTTGATGTGTCTGAGATAAAAAAAATTGATGGGTTTGTCAGTGAACTCGTGAAAACGAGAGGAGCATTGGATGGTTTGGTTTATTGTGTAGGTCCACAGTGTGTGAGACCGCTGAAAATGCTTAAGCCGGAAACCGTAAACGAGACAATGACGGTTGGGTTTTCCGCCTATATTGAGTTTGTGAGAACTGCCACAAAGAAAGGAAATTATAAAAAACCGATGAGTATTGTTTCAATTTCCTCAATTGCTGCAAAGACAGGAAGTCCGGGAAAAACCGTTTATGGTGCAATGAAAGCAGCCGTGGATGCGGCGGTTCGCAGCCTTTCCGTAGAACTGGCACCGAAAGGCATCCGTTTGAACACGGTGACACCGGGGATGGTTGCTACGAAACGGCTGGAGAGGCTGCAACAGATGGTTGGCGGTGATGGGCAGTTAAAAGAGGTAGAGAAAAGACAATATCTTGGGGTGTCGGATGCTGCTGATATTGCAAAGACCATTTGCTTTTTGTTAGGTGAAGAGGCAAAAGCAATAACCGGAACGAGTATGGACGTTTCGGGTGGTTTTTTGACATCATGAGAATATGGAGGAATATACAATGAAACAAAAAATCGGAGAAATTGTTGAGAAAGCATTGGAAGAAGTAAATGAAGATGCAGATGAAAGAGTAGATTATGCAAAAGAGACAAAGTTGTTTGGAAAGGGAGGAGGGCTGGATTCCTTTTCTTTTGTTACTTTGATATCTTCTATTGAAGAGCAGATACAGGAGCAGTTTGGAAAAGAGGTATATTTAGTTTCTGATGAAGCGTATGAAAAGAAATACAATCCGTTTGCAACGATTGCATCTTTAGAAGAATATATCTTGGAACAAGTGCAGGAGGAAGTATAATTGGCATATATTCAACTAAGTGATATCGGCATAACAGGAGTTGTAACGGCTGTACCAAAAAACAAAATAAATAATAATGATTTGACAACAGAGTTTGGTGAAAAACATATTCATAAATTTATTAAGACGACAGGGGTGCAGACCAGAAGAGTCGCAGCAGAACATCAGACGGCAGCTGATCTGGGCGTGGCAGCGGCTTATGAATTGTTACAGCAAAAAGGTATTTCACAAGAGGAGATTGGTGCGCTGGTATTTGCTTCCCATGGTCCGGATTATAAAAGACCGGCAACGGCACATGTGTTGCAGAAGAGACTTTGTCTGCCGGAACATTGTGCCTGCTTTGATATTTCTCTCGGATGTTCTGCATTTGTGTATGGAACACAAATATTAGGTGGTTTGATGCAGACTTCGGATATTCAGAAAGCACTGTTGATAGTAGGCGATACTAATTCAAAACTGGTAAATCCAAAAGATGAATCGATGGTACTTTTGACTGGGGATGCCGGAAGTGCAATTTTACTCGAAAAGAAAAAAGGTTCAAAGATTTCAGCAGAATTAGTGAGCAACGGTGAAAAATATAAAACTGTCATTGTCCCGGCAGGTGGAATGAGAAATTTGCATGCCAAGGATCAAGAGATGACGTTTTCTGATGGATATGACCGAACTTTATACAATTTGTTTATGGATGGATTTGGAGTGTTTGAATATACCATTCGTGAGGTGCCTCGCATTTTAAAAGATTATATTGCCAGAGAAAACAAGAAAATAGGAGAATATGATTATTACGTGATGCACCAGGCAAACCAATATATATTACAGCAATTATCCAAAAGAGTGAAACTGGATCCGAAAAAAATGTTGTATTCCATTCAGGATTATGGGAATACTTCATCAGCCTCGGTTCCATTGACATTGTGCAAGTATTTTGGAAAAGAAGAGGAAGGAGAGGTGTCCGTGCTGATGAGTGGTTTTGGTGTGGGCTTATCTTGCGGTGTGATGAGTACTTGCCTGAATAAAAAGGATATTTTCCCGATTATAGAGTCAGATGATTACTTTAAAGAGGGAATCATAAATGGACCGGAGGACTGGCAGTTAGAACGAGAGGGGTAATGGATTATGTTATTAGGCAAAATTATGGAACGCATCAAAGCAAATAAGGAAAAAACAGCAATTATTACAGATGATAAACCCTTTACCTATGAGGATTTATTGTCTTGTTATGAGGATTATGCAGACATATTGCTTTCTGTGCCGGAAGGAAGCGTAGTGGCAATCCGTGGTGAATTTAACATTGAAACGATAGGTTTTATGATGGCGTTGATGGACAGACGGTGTATCTATGTTCCTATTTCAAAGGCAGTTGTGGATATCGACTATTATCAACAGACAGCACAGGTAGAGTTTTATATGGACATGGAGAATAAACAACTAATCCGGCTGTCAAGAGAAACAGAAAAACATCCGTTATATGAAAAACTACGCGGAATAGGGCATCCGGGAATTGTCTTTTTTTCCTCCGGAACAACGGGAAAACCAAAGGCTGCTGTTCATGATTTAATGCCATATATCCATCGTTTTGAAGAACCGGGAAAGACATTACGTTCAATGGCTTTTTTATTATTTGACCATGCCGGTGGTTTTAATACTGTAATGCATTCTATTTCCAATGCCGGTTTGATGGTTACTTTGTCAAAGAGGACACCGGATGAAGTGTGTCAGGCAATTGAAAGATATGAGCTGGAATTGCTTCCTACATCACCAACTTTTTTACAAATGCTGCTTATCGGACGTTATTATGAAAAGTATAATCTCAGCAGTTTAAAAATTATCTCATATGGAACTGAGCCGATGCCGGCATCAACGCTTGCCAGAATGCACAAGTTATTTCCGGATGTACGGATGAAACAGACATATGGGCTCACAGAATTAGGAGCGATTCGTACCAAATCTAAAGCTTCGGATTCACTCTGGATGAAAATGGGAGGAGATTCTCATCACCAGACCAAAGTAGTTGATGGTATATTATATGTGAAATCGGATATGGCAATGCTTGGTTATCTGAATGCTGAAGCACCTTTTGATGAGGATGGCTGGTATAATACCGGAGATCGCGTAGAAGTCGATGGGGAGTATTATTTAATTCAGGGAAGAGATTGTGAAAGGATTAATGTTGGGGGAGAAAAAGTGTACCCAGCAGAAGTTGAAAGCATTCTCCTTTCTATCGATGGTGTGGCTGATGCTGCAGTAGTCGGAGCTGAGAATTTGATTTTAGGTCAGGTTGTTGAGGCACATATTTATCCAGATGAAAACCAAGATAAGGCAGCTCTGACGAAACGGATTAAAGCAGTATGTAAAGAAAAATTGGAAAAATACAAGAGGCCTATGAAAATTGTGTATTCGGAGACTTCATTTCGTAGTGAGAGATTTAAGAAAAAAAGGAGTTGAATGAAAGTATGAACATAAAAAGTTATAGTTTTTATCCGATTGATGCAAAAATGTATCTTTTGGTGGAAAATCATAGAGCTGTTATTTTAGACCCTTGTGTATCAGAGGAGGCAAAGGAATATTTACAGTCGGAGAATGTAGAAGAAATTATTGTTTTACTGACACATGAACATTACGATCATATATCGGGAATTAACTGGCTGCGGGAGTCTTTCAAAAGAACGAAAGTAATTTGCTCTGAGGCATGTGGAGCAGCGCTTGGAAACCCCCATAAAAATTTGTCTGAATATTATGAGATTTTATTTTCGGGTAAGGATGAAAAAACACAGGAGTATGTAAAAAATATGAATATTCAGCCGTATTCCTGTGAAGCAGATGAGATTTTTAACGGAAAGAAAGAATGGAATTTTGAATCGCATAAAATTGTTATGCAGGAAACGCCCGGACACTCAAAGGGGAGTATTTGCATTTTAGTGGATGAAAAGATTCTCTTTTCCGGTGATACGCTGGTGACAGGCCACGAAACGATTCTTCGCCTGCCGGGTGGCAGTAAAAAAGATTTTGCCGGTATTACACTACCGTATCTGGAGTCACTTGACAGAGAAATTATGGTTTATCCCGGACATGGAGAACCGCAGAAATTAGCAGAGTTTATGAAATAGTAAAAGGGGAGAAGGTACAGTGTCCTACAAACTTGATTTTTTTGATTCTTTTGTCTGTTCTGGTTCAGCGTGCCAAAATACCTGCTGCAGTGGCTGGGATATTGCGTTAGACAAAGAAACCTATGATTTTTACGAGGCTTCTCATGGGGCATTTAGTAAATATGTAAAGAAGAATATCGGGCAGACGGATGGAAATTATTTTATAAAAATGACGGAAAAAAAAGAGTGTCCGTTTTTAGATGAAATGGGTCTTTGTAAGATTTATCAAGAATATGGTCCGGAGCACATGGGAAATACGTGTAAACTTTTTCCGAGGACCTGCCTGAATATTGAAGGAAAGACTGTTTTTTCTATGCTGAATCATTCGTGTGAAGAGGTACTTAAGAGAATTTTTGAGCATGAAGGTCCACTTTATCTGGTTGAGGAAGGAGAGAAAGAAACTCTTCCTTTTGAGGAGAAAATGGCTGAATTTATGAGTGTTAGTATGGATATTTTACAGGAAGAATCCATTCCGCTTGGAATTGGTCTGGGAGTAGTTTTATATCTATACATGGATGCGTTTTCTGAGGAAAAGAAAAAGGCTGGAGGTATTGAAATTCCGAATGAGGGGACGATTTCTTCTCTTTTACAGGAATTTGAATTGGTGAAAAACAGTATGTCAAAGGAAGACTTGGAAAATTCGGCATGGGAAGTGATTTCTTCTGTTGTGGATACGTTCTGTCATATTATCCGTCAGACAAATCTTCGGGTGAAAAATCGTATCCTATGGAATGAGGCGGTGTATGGATTGAGTGATGCCAAGCGGAAAAGGTATGTGCGTCTGCTTTGGGAGAAAAATAAAAATTGTTCGGATCAACAGTTTTCTGCAAAACGAAAGTTGTATGCCAGCTATCTTGCGAAATGTTTGTATCTTTGTAATGAAGCAGATTTTTTGCAGGTTTTGCTTAGTAGTGCATGTAATTATATAATCCTTTCGGAGGTTCTGCCGTGTATTTGGAAAGAGGATGGAAAAGATGATTATTTTCCACTTATGGCTGAGTTAGGGCGGATTTTTGAGCATACCAAGGTTATGGAAAAACATGTGTACCCGGCCATAGAAGAGTCGATTCATCCAGATGTATTGACTTATGCACTTGCGTTTATGGTGCTGTTTTAGATATATTTTTGTGTTGCAATCTATATTTAGTTGTGTTAAGATATGCACAAGCAGAAAGTCCAAACATTTTCAGAAAAAGTCAAATAGTATAGAGTATCGAGAAAAAACTTCACTGCTAAATCATAAAAAACAAAATTGAAAAAGCAGGGAGGTTAGCACATGGGACATCTCCCTGAGAGGGAGGCATGTCACATGAGAAGACACATTGATTTTGACAAAATCGGCATCACCGATGATGTAATGTTTTGCACAGTTTTAAGCAATTCTGAGGATTGCAGGGAATTTTTACAGAGAATTCTTGGAATTGAGATTGAGGAAATTGTCGTCGTGGGAACCCAGGTGAGCATGAAATCGAATTTTCATGCGAAGGGTGTCCGTCTTGATGTTTATGCAAAGGACAAAAAGGGAAACGCCTATGACATTGAGATGCAGACGACGAAGATGAGGGAGCTGCCGCTGCGGAGCCGGTATTACCACAGTGAGATGGACAGTTACCAGATTGCCGAAGGAGAGAAGTATGGAAACCTAAAACATTCAATTGTTATTTTTGTATGTAATTTCGATCTGTTTGCTAAGAACCGAAGTGTATATACATTTGAATCGATTTGCCGTGAGGATACAGAGATTCATTTGCAGGACAAAAGAAAAACAATTTTTATCAATATAAACGGAAGTCGAGAAGATGTACCGGAGGAACTTGCACATCTTCTTGATTACCTGAAAACAAAGACTCCGACGGATGGATTTACCGAGCGATTAGAACAGCGTGTGCTGAAAATCCGAAGAGACACAGAATGGAGGGATGACTATATGACACTGGAAATGAAGATGGATGAGAAGTATGAGCAAGGATTGAAAGAAGGGATTACAAAGGGAATCGAGCAGGGAATCGAATTAGGAATTGGTCAAGGCCTGCGTGTACAGATTCAGAAGAAATTAAATAAAGGAAAGTCAATTTCACAAATTGCGGACGAGTGTGAAGAATCAGAAGATACCATTCGCAAAATTATCAGCGAAAAGGGTATTAGCGAATAGAAAATGCTTGACAAAAGAGTTAAAACGAGGTATGATAATCGAGTGAGTGCGAAAAACACTTACTCATAGGGGCATAGTTCATCGGTAGAATAAGAGTCTCCAAAACTCCAGAGCTGGGTTCGATTCCTAGTGCCCCTGTTATTTATAGAGAAGGCTGCGCAGAGATGCGTGGCCTTTTTTGTGACAAACCTGTCGGCTATAGTGAGTGTCAGACGAAAAGATGACATACAAAAAGTATGAGACTGGCAGAATAGGAGGCAGTACAAAATGAAACGTAGGATAATAGCGCTCATTCTTGTTATGGGATTGCTTGCAGGAATGGGATTGGATGGAAAAATGACTTTGGCGGCGGAGAGTACACCGGCCGGACAAACGAAAGAAATTGCAAAGATAGAAGTTGTCGATACGGAAATCGAACTTCCTTATAAAAGTACATTTACTAAGGAAAATGTTGTTATCAAAGTGACTTATGAGGATACGACAGAGCAGCTTGTGCATCCGGAGAAGATGACGGCTGTCGATACGACGAAGATTGGTGAGCAGCAATTAGAATTGTCCTATCAGGACAAGACGATAAACTATACGGTTCGTATTGTTCCGAGACAGGTGACCGGGCTGAGGAGGAAAGAGACAACCAAGAAAAAAGCAGTGATTGAGTGGAATGCGCTGGCGGAAAGTGAGGAGTATGAAATTTTCACTTCGTCAAAAGAGACAAGTGGTTTTTCACTCTTGAAAAGTACGACGAAAACCAGTTACGAATTTACAAGTTTAAAGGAAGGACAGATTCTATATGTAAAAATTCGTGCCGGTGTGAGTGGGTATTATGGAAAAGAATCCGAAGTCCTGCTTGTGGCTCTGCAGCCTGGTGAAGTGACAAAAATTACTGCAACAAAAAATGTAAAGACAAAGATAACGCTTGCGTGGGAGCCAGTCAGTGGAGCCACTGGTTATCAGATTTATTATCGCAAATCGACTTCAAAAGAAAGTATTTTGGCAGGTAATACGATAGAGACGACATTTGATGTGACAGGACTTTCCGCCGGAAAGGACTATTATTTTACGATTGTTGCGTATGCCGGTGATGTGGATAATCCGGGCGAACCGTCAGAGGAAGTATTGTTTGGTACGGCACCATCGATACCAAGTATTTCAAAAATCAAAGGTGGTGATAAGCGGATTAAGGTCAAATGGAGCAAAGGAACCGGAGCAGATTATTTTAATATTTATTATTCCAAAAAATCGGCTTCCGGTTACAAGGCAGTAGTCAAAGTGCCCGCAGACGAGTCGAAAATCCGTGGTATAGACGGATTAAAGAAGAATACAAAATACTATGTAAAAATCGAAGCAGTGCGAACCGTGTCCGGGATTACGATGAGTTCGGTTTCAACGGTAAAAAGTATCAAAACTGCTTCTAAAAAAGTGAAAGCGACGAGTATATCAGCCAAGTTTTTTAAAACGAAAAAAGCGTTTAAAAAATCAGCGGCTTATAAAAAATATAAAGCCTTCAAAAAACGAGTTTCTTATGCAAAGAGTTATGTGATTCCGGGACTTGTTGGAACAAATGTGGGGGGCTTTTATGCGACACGTATGGTCCCTCAGAGTGTGACATTTGCCGGAAATTATCTGCTGATTTCTGCATATGATTACACGAAAAAACAGGAATCGGTTATTTATGTGATGAACAAAACAACAAGAAAGTATATTACGACCATTGTTCTGCCACATACCGGGCATGTGGGCGGCATCACCTTTGATGGCGAGAATGTCTGGGTGACATACGGTAAAAATTTGCAGAGTTTTAAGTTTAATCAGGTTCAGGCAGCAGTTTTATCCGGCAGGCCGTATTACGAGATTTACCGGTTTGCTTCCGTTGTAAAAATGCCGGAAACGATGTCTTACGTTACCTATTACAATAACCGAATCTGGGCAGCAGCGTACAGCGAATTCTCCTCAAAATATATGTACGGTTATACCATTCAGAATAAATCCGCAGCGCCATCTCTTACTTACACAAACCGGATTCTTATGCCGAACCGGACACAGGGAGTTGCGTTTACTACATCAGGGAAAATGATTGTTTCCCGCTCCTGTCAGACCAAAAAGGGGCGCAGAGGTTTTATGTCGCAGTTAGAAACGTATCAGCCGACATGGGATTACACCAAACTGTCGATTAAGAAAAACAAAAAGAAAAAGACCGTTAAAATGCCTCCGATGAATGAAGGAATTGCGATTGACGGAGCTTACACGTATGTGATTTATGAGTCACCGGCCTTTTATGAATGTCAAGCAAAACTTGACCGGGTGACAGCATTTAAAACAAGTAAAATAAGCTAATAGGGCAAGGGAGCAGTAAAACGGATGGAAAGGAATTTTTTGTTGACAAATAGAATACAATGCCATATAATCGTTCTAAATAGAACAATGCAATGAGGGGTATGACGATGTTTTTTTGGGACCAGCATAAGACACTTACTAATTATTATGAGGTGCTTACAAGGGATGTGTGCGAGAAGTATGAGCTGACACAGATGGAATATGATATACTCATGTTTCTGAATAATAATCCGCAGCATAATACAGCAGCTGAGATAGTGAAGATTCGAAAATCGACCAAATCCCATGTGTCGACCTCACTAAAAAAACTGGAGAGTAAAGGGCTCATTCAAAGGGAGCAGAGCATTCGTAATAAAAAATATATCAAGATTACTTTACTGGATAAGGCAGAACCAATTGTACAAAGCGGCATAAGGACACAAAAACAATTTGCAAAGAATGTTTTTAGTGGAGTAACAAAGGAGAAAATAGATATGTGCAAAGAGGTGTTTAATAAGATTTGTGCCAATGCAGATGAATGTTTAAAAAAATATAAGGAGTGGGACGATGAAAAATAGATTTTATGTAAAAAAGAGAACACTTCTTTTGATTGCGGGTGTTGTGTGGCTGTTGGCAGGATTTAATGTTGCCAGGATGGGAATATTATCGTATTTAATGATTGACACAAAATGGTATCTGTTTATTTTTTCAATGCTTGTATTTTCTGCTTTTGGGGCGATGTTTTTGAAAATGAGTAAAAAACACACGAAGAGAATTATAGGGTACGAAGATGAACGGCCATTTTGGAATTTCTTTGATAAAAAAGCTTATGTGATGATGGCTTGTATGATGAGTGGCGGGGTTGGATTAAGGGCTGCTGGTATTTTTCCGGATATATTTGTTGCCTTTTTTTATTCAGGGCTTGGATGTGCATTAGCATTAGCAGGCGTTTTATTTGCAAAAAATTATTTGTGTTATTATCAGTTAATTGAAAAAGAGAAGGAATAACGATAAGCCTCGTATATCAGATATAATGGAGGCAGTATTTGACGCTGGATATTTGCTGTTTGATTTGGCTCCGGGAATTGAAATAATGGGGTTCCCCTTTTGACGATTTTGCGTTATAATAATAACGATTGTCGTGCAAAAGGGGACTTTTGCATTTGAAAATGATTTGAGAAAAAGGAGTTGTAAGAATATGAGAGGACCTGCAGCACCGAAGGATCCGGTTGAAAAAAGACCATGTTTATATGCTGTTTTAGACAAGACGATTTCCGGTTCAAAAGACCCGGAGGGCGTAATTCGCGATTATGTGTACTTAGAGGGAAGATTAAAAGATCAGGTAAAATTTACATCAGGAGATATTGATGAAGAATTGCTGGATATGCTCCCAAGGATGGAGACATTCCGCAAACTGGTTCACAGTGTTGGTGTCAGTATCAAGGCGGAAGACCCGGCAGATAAAGAAAAGAAAGTCGAGTTCCAGTTCCAGTGTTACGGAAAAACCGATAAATACACGACAGGAACTGTGATGGAAGCGACAATTCCATGTACGGGAGAAGAAATGGTTCTTTCGGTAGATGCCTACCCGGTAAATGAGGATGATGACTGCTTTGGCTCCTTTAATTTTATTTTCCCGGAAGAAAATAAAAATATGGATTTGACAGTCAAATTTTATGTAAATGATGGCTATGAAGTGCCGGAAATTCAAGTTGATCCGCCGGTTAATTTTGATTCGCCGGAGTATCAGGATATGATTGAAAACTCGCTTGTGTCGACAGGAAACAATTATCGCCTGAAAAAGGTAATCGAAAAATGTAAACGCGGCGAGGATGTGACGATTGCTTATATTGGAGGCTCGATTACACAGGGAGCCGGCGGAAAGCCAATCAACACGATGTGTTATGCTTACCGTTCTTATGACGCATTTTGCAAGTTGTTTTCACCTTGCGATGGAAAAAATGTGCACTATGTAAAGGCCGGTGTCGGAGGAACTCCATCCGAACTTGGTATGGTGCGTTATGATTTAGATGTTACGAAAAATGGCGAGATTACGCCGGATTTGGTAGTGGTTGAATTTGCGGTAAATGACGAGGGCGATGAGACGCAGGGTGTTAGTTTTGAGAGTCTTGTGATGAAAATTCTTCAAGCTGAAAATGCACCGGCAGTGTTATTGAATTTTGCAGTATTTATGAATGACTGGAATCTGCAAAATCGATTGCAGCCAATTGGTGAGCGCTATGAACTGCCGATGGTTAGTGTAAAAGATGCTGTTGTTCCGCAGTTTGAAAAAAATCGTGTAATTACAAAGAGACAGTTCTTCTATGATATTTACCATCCAACGAATGATGGACACCGCATTATGGCAGACTGCATTGCAAATTTGTTTGAAAAGGTAGACAAAGAGGAGATGGCAGAGCAGGATATTTCTCTTGACAAAGAGCCGGTTTATGGCACACAGTTTAAGGATTTGATTCGCTTTGACCGCACAAATGCAGAAGATTTTGCAGTGATTGTACAGAATGGGTATGATGCAAAAGATACAGATATCCAGTATGTAGAGCGTGATATGGATTTAAATGGTTCACCGGAGTTTGCTGACAACTGGATGAATGACGGTTCTGTAACAGGGGCAGAATTTAGGATGACGATTACTTGTAAAAATTTAGTGGCGGTCATCAAAGATTCCGGTTCGTCCGAATTTGGTACGGCTGATATTTTAGTTGATGGCAATGTGGTAAAACAGATTAACCCACTCGATAATGGATGGGCACACTGTAATCCGCAGATTTTAATTGATGAAAAAGAGAGCAAAAAACACGAAGTCGTATTCCGCATGAAAGAAGGCGACGAGGCGAAGAAATTTACAATACTTGGTTTTGGAGTGACACGGTAAATGAAGAAATATGAATTGCTGGCGACTGATGGGCGTGCGCGCAGAGGTCGTTTCACGACACCGCACGGCGTAATTGAGACACCGGTGTTTATGAATGTAGGAACGGTGGCTGCAATTAAAGGAGCAGTTTCTACGATGGATTTACACGATATCCACACGCAGGTTGAATTGTCAAATACGTATCATCTGCATGTGAGACCGGGTGATGACGTGATAAAAAAAATGGGTGGTCTGCATAAGTTTATGAATTGGGACAAGCCGATTTTGACAGATTCGGGCGGATTTCAGGTGTTTTCCTTAGCCGGACTTAGAAAAATCAAAGAAGAAGGCGTGCATTTTAATTCACATATTGATGGACGTAAAATTTTCATGGGACCGGAGGAAAGTATGCAGATTCAGTCGAATCTCGCGTCAACAATTGCGATGGCATTTGATGAGTGTCCGCCGCATCCGGCTACGCGTGAATATATGCAGAATTCGGTTGACCGAACGACGCGGTGGCTGCGCCGTTGTAAGGCAGAGATGGAGCGGTTAAATGCACTTCCGGATACGATTAATAAGGAGCAGATGCTTTTTGGTATTGACCAGGGCGGAACTTTTGAAGATATCCGTATTAATCACGCAAGAGCAATCCGCGAACTGGATTTGGATGGTTATGCGATTGGTGGTTTGGCAGTCGGTGAAACGCATGAGCAGATGTATCACATTTTGGATGTTACGGTGCCGGAACTGCCACAGGATAAACCCATTTATCTGATGGGGGTTGGTACACCACAGAATATTTTAGAAGCTGTAGAGAGGGGTGTTGATTTCTTTGACTGTGTATATCCGGCGAGAAATGGACGACACGGACATGCTTACACAAACCATGGCAAGATGAATCTGCAGAATAAAAAGTATGAACTGGATGACCGTCCAATTGAGGTCGGATGCGGATGTCCTGCCTGCCGACACTACAGCAGGGCGTATATCAGGCATCTTTTGAAGGCAAAGGAAATGCTTGGTCTGCGATTATTAGTCTTGCATAATTTGTATTTTTATAATACAATGATGGAAGAAATTCGGGAAGCTATCGAAACAGGTACTTTCTCTGAATATAAAAAGAACAAGCTGGCACGTATGGAAGCCGGTTTGGATGAATGATTTTAGGAGGTTAACTCATGCAGGGAATTGGAATTATTTTGCTTTATGTGGTAATTATCGGCGCATTCTATTTGATTGCGATTCGTCCGCAGAAAAAGAAAGAAAAAGAGCATCAGGCATTGGTAAATGCAGTTGCAGTTGGTGACAGTATTCTTACAACCAGCGGTTTTTACGGTGTTGTCATTGATATGACAGACGAAGTGGTTATCGTTGAGTTTGGAAGCAACAAAAACTGTCGTATTCCGATGCAGAAGTCTGCGATTGTAGAAGTTGATAAAGCAGAAGAAGCCTAATTGGAACAAGAAAAAGAGCCATGCATTTGAAAGGAATTCAGATGTGTGGTTTTTTTGTTTGCGGATTTCGTAACTATAAAAAAATCCACCATTACCTTATAATAATCCATTGACCGCTTATAGGGAGAGTTTGTTATAATGGAGTTAATGAAAAAGAGGGAGAGAAATGATGAAGGAAAAATTACTGGAGAAATTTCAGGACGTTTACGGTGATATCAATGGTACAAAAGTATATTTTGCACCGGGACGAGTGAATCTGATTGGTGAGCACATTGATTACAGTGGCGGACTGGTGCTGCCGTGTGCACTGACACTTGGAACTTATGGAGTTGCGAGAAGACGTGCGGACAAGAAAATAAAGGTTTATTCCATGAACATGGAAGACGAGATTCAGGAGATTGCGATTGGGGATTATCAAGTAGTGAATGAATCCGATTGGACGAACTATATTAAAGGCGTTTTGTGGGCATTTGAAAAGAAAAAAATGGTACTGCCATTTGGTATGGATTTATTGTTGTTTGGCGACTTGCCAAGTGGGGCAGGACTTTCTTCCTCAGCATCTTTGGAAGTGCTGATTGGATTTATCATGCGGGACTTGTATGGCTTTGATGTGACCAATGTGGATCTTGCATTAATGGGGCAGCAGGCAGAGCATGAATTTTGTGGCGTAAATTGTGGCATTATGGACCAGTTTGCCGTGGCAATGGGGAAAAAGGATCATGCACTTTTATTAAACACGAAAACTTTGGATTATGAGTATATTCCTATTACACTGTGCGGAGTAAAATTAATTATTGCGAACAGCAATAAAAAGCATAAACTTGGTGAGTCAAAGTATAATGAAAGACGAGAAGAATGTGAAACTGCTCTGGAAGAAATTTCACAGGCAATTGGAATTCATGCCCTTTGCGATTTGGATGAAAAAACATGGAATCTGTATCAGGTGACGGTTAAGGATGACGATAGAAAACGACGTGTGAAACATGCGGTCACGGAAAATGCCAGAACAAAGCAGGCGGCTGCGGCGTTAAAAAACGGTGAACTGAAAACATTCGGCGAGTTAATGAAAGCATCTCATCAGTCGTTGTCTGAAGATTATGAAGTCACAGGAGATGAAATGGATGCGCTGGCAGAGGCAGCCTGGCAGCAGGACGGGGTTCTTGGCTCCCGCATGACCGGGGGCGGTTTTGGCGGCTCAACAATTAGTCTTGTAAAAGAAAATTTCGTGGATGAATTTATTCAGGAAACCGGAAGAATCTATACAGAAAAAACAGGGCTTAGCGCAGACTTCTATGTAGTTGAAATTGGTGATGGACCTGTGGTACAATAACAAGAGAAAACGAACGATTCGAGCCCCTATGATAAAGGAAACAAAGCGTCGTGCTTGCACATAAGAAGTGAGGCTCGAACCTAATTTTAGTCAAATGAAATGGAGGAAACAATTTTGAAAATTTTAGTAACAGGCGGAACCGGCTACATTGGTTCCCATACGTGTGTGGAACTTCTAAACAAGGGATATGAAGTAGTTGTTTTTGATAATTTGTATAACTCAAAAATTGATGTGGTAGATAAAATTGAAAAAATCACAGGAAAGAAAATTACGTTCTATAAAGCAGATATGTTAGACAAGGAGAGTATGCGTCCGATTTTTGAGGAGCATAAACTGGATGCTGTGATTCATTTTGCAGGTTTAAAAGCGGTTGGAGAGTCAGTGGCAAAACCGTTGATGTATTATCAGAATAATATCACCGGTACATTAAATCTTTGTGAATTAATGAAGGAATATGGCTGCAAGCGCATTATTTTCAGCTCTTCCGCAACAGTCTATGGTGATCCGGCGCAGATTCCGATTACAGAGGAGTGCCCGAAAGGAACCTGTACAAATCCGTATGGATGGACGAAGTCGATGTTAGAGCAGATTTTATCTGATTTTTATACATCGGACAATGAGTGGAGCGTTGTTCTTTTACGTTACTTTAATCCGATTGGAGCGCATGAGAGCGGTTTGCTTGGGGAAAGTCCGAATGGAATTCCGAATAATCTGATGCCGTACATTATGCAGGTGGCAGTTGGCAAACTTCCGGAACTTGGTGTGTTTGGTGATGATTATGATACACCGGATGGAACAGGTGTCCGCGATTACATTCATGTAGTTGATTTGGCAAAAGGACATGTGAATGCGATTCAGAAGGCTGTATCTGCAGAAGGTGTTAATATTTATAATTTAGGAACGGGAAATGGTTACAGTGTTTTGGATATTGTAAAGGCATTTGAGGCAGCAAATGGAGTGAAAATTCCATATACGATTAAGCCACGTCGTGCCGGCGATATTGCCACTTGCTACGCAGACCCGAAAAAGGCAAAAGAAGAACTTGGCTGGGAAGCACAGTACGATTTGAAACGGATGTGTGAAGATTCCTGGCGTTATGCACAGATGTGCGAGAAATAAACAAAGAAATGGAGGATATTAGAATGGATACAAAAAAGCAGATTGAAGAGGGAAAAGCGGTACTTGGTATTGAATTTGGTTCAACCAGAATCAAGGCGGTTTTGATTGATGGAAAACATCATCCGATTGCATCCGGAAGCCATGAATGGGAAAATCAGTTAGTGGATGGTGTCTGGACTTACAGCATCGATGCTATTTGGAAGGGATTGCAGGACTGCTATCAGGATATGAAAAAAGATGTGCAGGAAAAATACGGTGTGAAAGTAACCAAATTGGCTGCGATTGGATTTAGTGCCATGATGCACGGATATATGGCATTTGATAAGGATGACAAAATTCTTGTTCCATTCCGCACCTGGCGCAATGCGATTACCGAAGAAGCGTCGGAAAAATTGACAGATTTATTCCGGTATAATATTCCGCAGAGATGGAGTGTTGCCCATTTGTATCAGGCAATTTTAAATGGAGAAGAACACGTAAAAGATATTTGCTTCCAGACAACATTAGCCGGTTATATTCACTGGATGCTGACCGGCAAAAAAGTGCTTGGTGTAGGGGATGCATCCGGTATGTTCCCGATTGATATTACAACAGGAAAATTTGATGCAAAAATGGTTTCTCAGTTTGATGAAGCGATTGCAGACAAAGGATATCCATGGAAATTAATGGACATTTTCCCGGAAGTATTGTCCGCCGGAGAGGATGCAGGAACACTTACACAAGAAGGCGCAAAACTTCTTGATACAGACGGTGATTTGGAGGCAGGAGTTCCGCTTTGTCCGCCGGAGGGAGATGCAGGAACCGGTATGGTGGCAACGAATTCTGTTGCACGGCGCACGGGAAATGTGTCTGCCGGTACATCGGTATTTTCTATGGTAGTTCTTGAAAAAGAATTGAGTAAAGTTTACAAAGAACTGGATTTGGTTACAACACCGTCCGGTGATTTGGTTGCGATGGTGCACTGCAATAACTGTACATCTGATTTGAATGCGTGGGTAAATATTTTCCGCGAATTTGCAGAGAGTTTTGGTCTGGATGTCGATATGAACCGGTTGTATGGCACATTGTACAAAAAAGCGATGGAAGGCGATGCAAACGGTGGAAATCTGTTGGCGTACAATTATATTTCCGGTGAAAATATTACGGAAATGGAAGAAGGACGTCCATTGTTTGTCCGCACCCCAAACAGTAAATTTAATTTAGCTAACTTTATGCGTGTGAATCTGTATTCGGCACTTGCTTCTTTGAAAATTGGTATGGACCTTCTTTTGAAAGAAGAAAAAGTAGCAGTAGATAAGCTTTTAGGCCACGGCGGTTTATTTAAAACCAAAGGTGTCGGTCAGCAGATTTTGGCAGACGCTGTAGATACACCAATTTCTGTTATGGAAACGGCCGGTGAAGGTGGTGCCTGGGGCATTGCTGTGTTAGCTGCTTATTTGATTCATAACGATGGAAAAAATCTTGGTGACTATTTGAATAAAGAGGTGTTTGCCGGTCAGGAAGGCAGTGAATTAAATCCGAATCCGGAAGGAGTCAAAGGATTTGATGAATTTATCCAGATTTACAAAGAAGGACTTCCGATTGAGCGGACAGCCGTTGATTCAATGAAATTATAAAATGGAGAACGAGCAGGGAGAAGGCGTTTTTTTATGATCAGTGTATTTCTTGTCGAAGATGAATTTATTGTCAGAGAGGGAATCAAGAATATGAATTGGGAGACCTATGGTCTCTCGTTTGTTGGAGAGGCCAGTGATGGAGAACTGGCCTTTCCTCTTATAAAAAAGAAGCATCCAGATATTGTAATTACAGATATATGCATGCCTTTTATGGACGGATTGGAGTTAAGCCGTTTGGTAAAAAAAGAACTGCCACAGACAAAGATTTTGATTTTAAGTGGTCATGAAGAATTTGAATATGCAAAGGATGCCATTCAAATTGGTGTGGAAGAATATTTGTTAAAACCGATTAACAGTGATGAATTACTACAGGTTGTCAGACGTGCAGCAGACAAAATTACAGAAGAAAGACAAGCGGGCAGGCGTGACAGAGAGGACGAGGCCGGAGAGAAAGAACGCAGAGAGCATGCTAAGAGCCTCTTTTTTTCCAATCTGATTGAGGGAAGACTTTCTATGGCAGAGCTTCTGGAAAAAGCACGCAGTATTGGAATTGAGTTGGCTGCGTCCTATTATCAGATAATGCTTGTGAAAATCGGACGAAGTACTTTTGATTCTTATTCGGCAGCAGTCAATGAAATGAATGACAAATTGCAAAATTATATATCTTCCAAATCGGAACATATGGTGTGTTTTGACAGAGAACCGGAGGGCGAAATTATTCTCTTTATGGAAGAATCAAAAGAGAAGATGGAAGAAGATGCGAAGGATTTGGCAGATTTTTTAGAAAATATGTTATCAGAAAAACCGGAAATTGGCTATTTTGGAAGTGTAGGCAGTCCGGTGAGCCGTATTCGGGAAATTTCACAAGCGTATGAGACGGCAGCACATGCCTTTGCTTATCGTTTTCTGGTGGAAGGGAATCAGATTCTGCGATTTGAGCAGATTGATAGAAAGCCGGTTTTGATGGAAAGAGCCGATGGCGAGTATCATGTTGGAAAGATTAATTTTGGCGGACTTGATAAGACTCGGATTAAAGCTTTTTTGCGTGGAGGTGATTCGGAGGAAATTCCGATTTTTGTAGAGGAATATCTTGAAAATGCAGGGGATGCCTGTCAGAATTCATTGATTTTCCGCCAGTATATTGTGATGGATATGTATGTTGCGGCGAGCCATTTTTTGGAGCAGCTTGGAGATTCAGAGGAGTTTTCCAGAAAGGAGCCGTTTGAAAGCCCGGTGCAGATGGAACAGGTTTTACAGCAGTTAGATACAACTATTTCTTATGTGATTTCTTTGTTCCGTGAGGTGATGGAGATACGAGACCGCCACACGAAAGAGCATAACAGCGATATTGTCGAGCTTGCGAAAAAATATATCGACAAAAATTACAGTGATGAGGATTTGTCACTGAATACCGTTGCGGCAGAGGTGAATGTCAGTCCAAATCATCTGAGTGCGATTTTCAGCCAGAAGACAGGACATACTTTTATCCGTTATTTGACGGATGTACGTATGAATAAAGCCAAAGAACTTTTGAAATGCACAACGATGCGGAGCAGTGAAATAAGTGAAAAAGTTGGTTATAAAGATCCACACTATTTTTCACATTTATTTAAAAAAAATCAGGGATGTACCCCAACACAGTACCGAGAGGGAGGGGCAAAAGGATGAAAAAATTATTTTTTCGTATTTTTAGGAAGAAAATAGATGAGTATCGTGATTTTTCGATTCAGAAAAAAATTTCAGTGGCATTTGTACTTCTTTTAGTGCCGCTGATTTTGTTTGTCCTGATTTGGTTTGTATGTGCGTTGGATGCAACCAACCGTTATGATAAAGTTGTAAGGAATACGGCCATTATCAGTGAATTCAATTTGGATTTTAAAAAGAATTATGATTATAAAATATATTTGATTACGACCGGAAACCGTACTTATACGGATCAAAATCCGGAACAAGATATCCGTTATGCAAAGGATATTATCAGACGTGTAAAGGCAACGACGGAAAATAGCGAAAACAAGGAATGTATTGTCCAGATTGAACGTTATTTTCAAGTGCTTGAAAAATATACCAAAACGATTCAGGAAAATATGCAAAAAGAAGGGAAATATGATGAAAATCGGGATTTGTGGGAAAATGGCGTACAATTAGTTACCGCAAATATTCAAAATAAGATGCTGCAGCTGCTTTATAATGAAAACAGACAAAGTGCACTTATTTATTCGGATATGCAGCACATCACCCGAAATATGATTATTATAAGTTTGTTCCTTGCTGCTTTTCTTGTTGTGGTTACCACGATGATGATTACAATTATTCCGAGAAGTATTTCTAAACCGGTTCGCTATCTGAGTAGTATTACGAAAGAGGTTGCCGATGGAAATCTTGAGGTGCGGGCACATATGGAACATGGTGTGGATGTAAAATTGTTAGCGGATTCATTAAATGTAATGATTGAAAAAATAAAGACGCTGATTGATAATGTGATGCTGGAACAGATGAGACTTCGAGAAGCTGAATTGGAAATCTTACAGATGCAGATTAATCCTCATTTCTTATACAATACGCTGGATACAATTGTTTGGCTGGCCGAAGCAGGTCAAAAAGAACAGGTTGTTAGTATGGTACAGACGTTGTCTGATTTTTTCCGTGCTTCCTTAAATAGTGGAAAAGACATTGTGTCTTTAGAAGGGGAATGTCGTCATATTACAAGTTATTTGCAGATTCAGCAAGTAAGATATCAGGATATTTTAACGTATGATGTGGATATACCGGAGGAGATTGCTAACTGCAAAATACCAAAAATAACGTTACAGCCACTTGTGGAAAATGCACTTTATCATGGAATTAAGAATAAGAGAGGAAAGGGAAGGATAGTAGTTACCGGACGAAGGGAAAAAGACAAATGTGTTATCCGGGTGGAAGATAATGGAATTGGTATGACAAAAGAACGGTTGAATCAGGTTCGTGGCGGCTTGACGACGAAAATTGAAGACAGCAATGATTTTTATGGTTTGTATAATGTGAATGAAAGAATCCGGTTGAAGTTTGGAGAAGAATATGGACTTTCCATCGACAGCGTATTGCAGGAAGGAACATGTGTTGAGGTGTGGCTGCCATGGGAATCGTAAAAAAATCACCCTTGCCGTAATTTTTTCAATCATTTATGAAAAAAAGAATAGAAAAATCAAAAATAACCAAAAGAATATCCATTGGACTTTTGGTTATTTTTTATTATGATGGAGATACAAAAACGAGAACTCATACAGAAAAGGAGGAATTGAGTTATGAGAAAAAATTTCATGAAAAAGGTAGTAGCAGGAATGCTTACTGCAGTAATGGCGTTTTCCCTTACTGCATGTGGAGGTGGCGATGCTTCCACAAATGACACAGCGAAAGAAGAAGGATCTTCCGATGTAATTACGGTTGGATTTTCACAGGTAGGTGCAGAATCTGACTGGCGTACAGCAAACTCAGAATCAATGAAATCAACATTTACCAAAGACAATGGTTATGAATTGATTTTTGACGATGCACAGCAGAAACAGGAGAATCAGATTTCAGCCATCCGTAACTTTATCCAGCAGGATGTTGATTACATCGTACTTGCACCGGTTACTGAGACCGGATGGGATGCCGTTCTTGGTGAGGCAAAACAGGCAGGAATCCCGGTTATCATTGTTGACCGTATGGTAGATGTAAAAGATGACAGTTTGTATACTGCATGGGTTGGTTCTAACTTCGAACTGGAAGGTAAAAAGGCAGCAGCTTACTTGGATGCTTACATGAAAGCAAAGAACATGAAAGATATGAAACTGGTTAATATTCAGGGTACAATCGGTGCATCGGCACAGATTGGCCGTACCAAAGGTCTGGATGATGCTGTAGCTGCAAATGGCTGGAACCTTCTTGACAAAACAACCGGTGAATTTACACAGGCAAAAGGTCAGGAAGTTATGCAGTCCTTCTTGAAGAAGTACAAAAAAGACATCAATGTTGTATACTGTGAGAACGATAACGAAGCATTTGGTGCAATTGATGCAATCAAAGCAGCAGGTTATGAAGTTGGTGCAGACAAAGACATGATGGTATTCTCCTTCGATAGTACAAAAGAAGGTTTGAAGAAAGTTCAGTCTGGTGAAATCACTTTGAATACAGAGTGTAACCCACTTCATGGACCACGTGTAGAAGCAATCATCAAACAGCTTGAGAAGAAAGAAACACCAGAGAAGAAAGCTTACGTAGATGAAGAAATGTTTGCTCATGATGATACTGTAAAATCGGTAACTGTTGACGGAAAAGAGTATCCGGTAACGGTTGTGACAGATGAGGTAATGGGCGCTCGTAAGTATTAATTCAAACACAATGTAAAAAAATGAAACAAAATCAGTAACAAATTGAGTGAGAGAGGAGGAATGATTTCTTCCTCTCTCAATTAGAAAATATCCTGTTATGCAGGTAGATGGAGGGAAAGATGAGCGAGAATATTGTATTAAAGATGAGTAATATCAGCAAAACTTTTCCCGGAGTGAAGGCATTATCCAATGTAGATTTTACATTACGGGAAGGAGAAATCCATGCCCTGATGGGGGAAAATGGTGCAGGTAAATCCACCTTGATTAAAGTGTTAACCGGTGTTCATGATTTTCAGACAGGTGAGATTTACATGGTGAAAAATGCGGGAAGTAAACCGGAATTAATAGTGAATCATTCACCGCAGGAAGCACAACAAAATGGTATCAGTACCGTATACCAGGAAGTAAATTTATGTCCGAATCTTACGGTTGCAGAAAACTTGTTTATCGGCAGAGAGCCAAGAAGATTTGGTATGATAGACTGGCGTACAATGAATCGGAAGTCAGCAGAGGTTTTAAAGAATCTCGATATCCATGTGGCACCAACTCAGAGTTTGGACGAGTGTTCCTTGGCAATTCAGCAAATGATAGCAATTGCCAGAGCTGTGGATATGAAATGCCGAGTTTTAATTTTGGATGAGCCGACATCCTCTTTGGATGATGACGAGGTTCAAAAATTATTTGTCCTGATGCGGAAATTGAGAGCAGAAGGTGTAGGAATTATTTTTGTAACACACTTTTTGGAACAGGTATATGAAGTGTGTGACCGAATCACTGTACTGAGAAATGGTGAATTGGTTGGTGAGTATGAAGTGGAATCGCTTCCACGTGTAAAATTAGTATCTAAAATGATGGGAAAAGATTTTGATGACTTAGCAGATATCAAGGGTGAATATAAGCATGAAAAACATTTAGAACCGTTGATTGAGGCCAAAGGGTTAGGTCATGCAGGTACAATTCGACCGTTTGATTTGACAATCAACAAAGGAGAAGTAATTGGACTTACAGGACTTCTTGGCTCCGGACGTTCAGAGTTGGTTCGTACCATTTACGGCGCTGACAAAGCCGATTCCGGCGTGCTGAAAGTCAAAGGAAAAGATACTAAAATCTCATCCCCATTGGATGCGATGAAAGCCGGCATGGCATATTTGCCGGAAGATAGAAAAAAGGAAGGAATCATTGCCGATTTGTCTGTTCGCGAAAATATTATATTGGCACTTCAGGCAAAACGTGGAATGTTTAAGTTATTATCCCGCAAACAGATGGAAGAATTTGCGGATAAATACATTGACTTGCTGCAGATTAAAACAGCAAGCCGTGAAACTCCGATTAAGAGCTTATCCGGCGGAAACCAGCAGAAGGTGATTATTGCCAGATGGTTGCTTACGAATCCGGATTACCTGATTTTGGATGAACCGACACGAGGGATTGATATCGGAACAAAGACAGAAATTCAGAAATTAGTACTTCAACTGGCGGATGAGGGAAAAGCAGTCACCTTTATATCCTCCGAGATTGAGGAGATGCTTCGAACCTGCAGCCGTATGGCAGTTCTTCGTGACGGAAAAAAGGTTGGCGAAATTGAAGAAGAGGATTTGTCACAAGAATCCATTATGAAAGCAATTGCGGGAGGTGATGAATAATGGCTGAGAAAATTAAAAAAATAACAGGAATGCGATTATTTATGCCGATTGTGTGTTTGTTTATCGTATTGCTTGTAAATGTGATTCGAACACCGGATTTCTTTAATATAACGTTAAAGGACGGACAATTAAGTGGATGGCTGATTGATGTGATTAACCGAGGTTCTGAACTTGTTATACTTGCCATTGGTATGACATTAGTAACAGCCGCTTCCGGTGGTCAGGATATCAGTGTTGGTGCTGTTATGGCAGTTGCTGCTGCTGTTTGCTGTCAGATTTTGTCCGGCGGTGAAGTAAGTACAAATACACTGGCAGCTCCGATTATCATTGCTGCGATTGCCGGAATTTTAGTTGCTGCTTTGTGCGGTGCGTTTAATGGTTTTTTGGTTGCAAAACTAAATATCCAGCCAATGGTTGCTACATTGATTTTGTTTACTGCAGGGCGCGGTATTGCCCAGTTGGTTACACAAGGACAGATTACATATGTCCGTGTGGAATCTTACAAGGCAATGGGTGGATTTCTCGGACCAATTCCGACACCGGTTATCTTTGCAGTCGCAGCCGTTGTTGTTGCCTATTTGGTATTAAATAAGACAGCACTTGGTATGTATATTGAAAGTGTAGGAATTAACAGTCATGCATCCCGCTTGATTGGATTAAATTCTACAAGAATTAAATTCCTCACCTATGTAATTTGCGGAGCCCTGGCAGGGCTTGCAGGAATTGTTGCTTCGAGCCGAATTTATTCCGCAGATGCTAACAACATTGGTCTGAACCTTGAGATGGATGCCATCTTAGCAGTAGCGTTAGGTGGAAACATCTTAAGTGGTGGTAAATTTAGTTTGATGGGGTCAGTAATTGGCGCTTATACGATTCAGGCGTTGACAACAACGCTGTATGCTATGAGTGTACCGTCTGACCAGCTCCCGGTTTATAAAGCAATCGTTGTTATCATTATCGTAGTTCTTCAGAGCCCGGTTTACAAAAAGGCAATGCAGAATTACAAAGCGAAGAGACAGTCGAAAAAGGCAGTAGTACAGGGAGGTGAACAGTAATGGGTGAATTTTTGAAGGCAAAGACAAAAAAATTTAACAGTAATACATTTCTTTTCATTATTACAATTGTGTTGTTTATTGCAATGTATGTAGCAGGAATGATTGTATTTGCAGACAAAGGTTTTGCAAAACCGCAGATGTTTACCAACTTGTTTATTAACAATGCCGGATTGATTGTAATTGGCTGTGGTATGACAATCGTTATGATTACCGGAGGAATTGATATCTCGGTTGGTTCGGTAACCGCATTGGTTTGTATGGCGAGTGCTTATGCTATGGAAAATAAGGGGATGAGTCCTTATGCAGCTCTTGCGATTTCGCTTGGTATTGGATTACTGTTTGGTTTGCTTCAAGGCTATTTAGTTTCCTATCTGGAAATTCAGCCGTTTATCGTTACTCTGGCGGGTTTGTTTCTAGGAAGAGGACTTACGGCTATGATAAGTACAGATATGATTTCCATTAAAAACGGTTTGTTTCAGAAATGGGCAACATATCAGATTGAACTGCCGATTGGAACATATAATAAACATGGGGTATTCCGGCCGGCATATATATATCCATCGGTTGTGATTGCACTAATTGTGGTTGTTTTGATTGCTATTATGCTTCGTTATACAAAATTCGGACGCAAATTATTTGCTATCGGCGGCAGCCAGCAGAGTGCATTGATGATGGGATTAAATGTAAAAAGAACGAAGTTTGAAGCTTATATTTTAGATGGTCTTTTGGCCGGCTTGGGTGGATTCTTATTCTGCTTGAACAGTTGTGCCGGATTTGTAGAACAGGCAAAAGGTTTGGAAATGGATGCTATTTCGGCAGCAGTAATCGGCGGAACACTTCTTTCGGGAGGTGTCGGAACGGTTGTTGGTACAACATTTGGTGTACTGATTAAAGGAACCATTACCAGTCTGATTACGACACAGGGTACATTGTCGAGCTGGTGGGTACGAATTGTACTTTCCGCACTGCTTTGCTTCTTTATTGTATTACAGGCACTCTTTGCAAAAGCAAAAATCAAAGGGAAAAAAGTAGAGAAAAAGGATGTTAAAAAGCCAGGTGGAGCACCACCGGATGAGGTGGTTGCAGAGCCATAAATTAAATAGGAGATTGTCACAACTAATTGTTTCTCTTTTGGGGACCGGTTCTTGCCAGACCGGTCCCTGTTTAATTCTTTAGGGTATTACGTTGAGTTTATGAAAAAATAAGAATTGATTTATGGTGTTGCAGAGGAATATGTTATAATCAACATATCCTAAAAATGAGACAATAAAAATCTTGAATCTTCCCCCTTTTTTTGCTATTCTAAAAACAGTTTAATCCACAAAGGAGAGGGAGGCGGGGCGTTTTATGTTTCTCAAACAGTTTGCAGAGTTCAACTCGATTTGCATACAGTGCCATGACAGTCCGGATGCAGATGCGATGGGGGCTGCGTTTGGTTTGTATGCGTATTTTATGAATCTGGGTAAAAAGGTAAATTTGATTTATGCAGGGGAACATCAAATTACAAAGCCGTCGCTGAAATTGATGGTGGAGCACCTTGGTATTCCGATACGATATGTGGATGAAATGCCGGAACATGATATTTTGATTACCGTGGACTGCCAGTATGAGGGTGGTAATATTACATCGATGCCGGTGAAAAAGGTGGCAATGGTTGATCATCATCCAATTTGTGTGAAAACGGATGAATGGTGTTTTATTTTTCCAGAGTTTGGAAGTTGTTGCACCGTGGTTTGGGAGCTGCTTTTGGAGGCTGGGTATCCGGTAAATGAGAACTGGCAGGTGGCAACGGCATTGTATTATGGTTTGTATAGTGATACCAGCAGTTTGTCTGAAATTTATTATCCGGCAGACAGGCAGATGCGGGATTCTCTGCAGATTAACAGAGAGTGTCTGGATAAAATGATTCATGCGAATTTGCAGCGGGAGGATTTGGAGATAGCAGGAGAAGCGTTGACTCACTATTACTATGATGAGGAAAAGCGTTTTGCTGTGCTGCATACAAAACCGTGTGACCCGAATCTTCTGGGTGTCATTAGTGATATGGTAAATTGTGTGGCAACCGTTGACTGCTGTGTGGTATATAATGAAACGCCGATTGGATATAAAATGTCGGTACGAAGTGCAAAAAAAAATCTGCCGGCGAGTGATTTGGCAGAAGAAGTCAGCCGCGGGATTGGTGCTGGCGGCGGACACGCGAATAAAGCGGGCGGCATGTTGATGAAACACATGCTCGCCACACAGTATCCGGGGGAAGATGTAAAAGAAATTCTCATTCAGCGAATCCGTGAGTTTATCCGTGAAGCCGCTTGCTGATTTCCATGAGGGGAATCGGCATCAGAGATAAAATACCTACGACAACCCATTCGCGCAGATTAAGTGACTGCGTATGGAAAATAGGCTGGAGAACGGGCATACAGATGACCAGACATTGCAGGACAATGCAGAACAATACACTAAATAAAAGTTTTTTGTTCCCAAGAATCCCCGTCTCTAACAGCGAGTGCTCGCTTCTCATATTAAACGAGTGAACTAACTGCGATAAAGAAAGTACGGCAAAGCACATGGTGGAATTGCCGCTTGTATAGGCAAAAAGTGCTAAGGAGCCGATGAACATACCTTCTAAAACCATCTGAAAGACGGTATCAAAGTGAAAGATGCTTTCATTTTTCGATAATGGCGGACGGTTCATGCTGTCCGGATCCGGTGGTTCAACACCAAGACAAAGCGCCGGAAAAGAATCCGTCACGAGATTAATAAACAACAGTTGTACCGGTAAAAGTGGTGCAGACAGCCCGAAAAAGATAGCAACAAAAATCGTCATGATTTCCCCGATGTTACAAGACAAGAGGAAATGTATGGCTTTTTTTATGTTATCGTAAATACCGCGCCCTTCTCGGACGGCACTTACAATAGTGGAAAAATTATCATCCATTAAGATAATGTCAGATGCATTTTTGGCAACATCGGTTCCGGTGCGTCCCATGGCACAGCCGATATCCGCTGCTTTTAGGGCAGGGGCATCATTGACACCGTCGCCGGTCATGGCAACGACATTTCCCATCGCCTGATACCCTTTTACGAGACGTACTTTGTGGGCTGGAGATACACGGGCAAAGACATGATATTTTTTGAGCGCCGCCGGAAGTGAACGGTCGCTGATGGCATCTAAGTCGGCTCCCGTAATGACCTCATCTTTTGTCTGGCAGATGCCAAGTTCCTTGCCAATCGCCGCAGCGGTATTTTTATGGTCGCCGGTAATCATAATCGGACGAATTCCGGCGTGCTGGCAGCTTTTAACAGCGGCGTAAGCTTCCGGGCGGGGTGGGTCAATCAAACCTGCCATCCCAAGGAAAACTAAATGGGATTCTAAGGAATTGTTGTCCGGGCGGCTTTTGTGCAGACAAAAACCGAGAGCAATGACGCGAAGTGCATTGGCGGTGTAATTTTCAATTTGTTCATTTAATCTATGCCGCATCGTATGTGTCAGTGGCCGTGTGCTGCCATCTTTATCGAGATACGAGTGACAGTTGGCAAGGATAAATTCAGGAGCTCCCTTAGTTATTGCTAAATATCCATTGGGTGTCCGGTGCAGCGTTGTCATCCGCTTGCGGATTGAGTCAAAAGGGATTTCTTCAATAACCGGAAATTCTTTTCGTACTTCCGTATAAATAAGTCCGCTTGATGCACCGTAATGAATCAGTGCATGTTCGAGTGGACCGGATTGGTTGTTGCAAAGCAGAAAATAACGAAGTAATGTTTTTTCATTTTCGGTGCTGTATATATTCCGAACTGTCATGCGGTTCTGGGTAAGCGTGCCGGTTTTGTCAGAACAGATAACAGAAGCACTGCCTAGTGTTTCCACGGCAGGAAGATGGCGGATAACGGCACACTGTTTTGCCATGCGCTCGACGCCAAGGCTTAGCATGATGGTGACAAGAGCAGGCAGGCTTTCCGGAATGGCTGCGACACCAAGACTGACGGAAGTCATAAACATATCAAAAACCGGCTGGTTTTTCTGCAATCCCAGAAAAAATAGAATGGCACAAATAATCAGGGCCAGGATGCCAAGCACTTTTCCTGTATGATTGAGGCGCCTGGTAAGAGGTGTCTGCGGTGCCTGTTCGTGTGAAAGCATACCGGCGATTTTCCCAATTTGCGTATTCATACCGGTTTCCGTAACACAGAACAGCCCATTTCCGGTCGTAATCATTGTGCCCGAAAATACCATATTGAGCTGGTCGCCGAGTGAAAGATTTTCCATATGCAGCGAGTCGGAAGTTTTTTCGATGCTTCCCGTTTCGCCGGTAAGGGCGGATTCATTTGCCGACAGATTGTGCGTAAGAAGAAGTCTGCCATCGGCGGGAACAAGACAGCCGGTGTCAAGATAGACTAAATCTCCCGGTACAAGTTCCGGAGAAGATATGGTCTGGCGTTTTCCATCTCTTAGTACCTGACATTGTGGCGTTTGCAGAGAACGAAGGTGAGCCAGCGAATGTTCTGCCTTTTTCTCCTGATAAATGCCAAGCAGAGCATTTAGTATAACGATTGCCAGAATGATTAAAGGGTCGGTCAGATTCATTTCTCCCTGTGCATAAGAAGCAAAAAAAGAAATGCCGGCAGCTGCCAGTAAAGTAAGAATCATAAAATCTTTAAACTGCGCGGCAAACTGACGGAAAAATCCGGGACCTTTTTCGCTTTGCAATTCATTTTTTCCATAATGTCTCTGGCGTTTGATAACTTCTTTTTGGGATAAGCCCCGGTCTTTGAAACGGTTGAGTTTATCCATTACTTCCTGTGATTCCATTTGATACCAGTTCATACTTACCTCCAAAATATTTGACTGTTTTTGTCGAAAGGACTCTCCTCTTTTCCCTTATTTGCATAAAATAGAATAAGGAAGTGGCAGGAGGAGCTTGTGTTTGTTGTTTGCTTATTGGCGTTGTCGGTGAGCCTTGACACGCTGGGGATTGGTATGGCATATGCAATGTCGGGCATTTGCATACCCAAACGAATCCGGTTATTTATTGCGTTATTAAATGGCGTGCTGACAGCGGTTGCACTTTTTGCGGGTTCGACATGCCTTGCGGGGCTGCCGGAACCTTGTTTTCGCCTTATTGGCGGTGGGATTTTGATTTTGCTTGGCGCAAAAACGTGCATCCGTGTGTTGCAAAACAAAGGGGAAGTACAGTATGACAAAGATAATTCCCGAAGCATTGATATAAAAGAAGGCAGTGCGTTGGGAAGTGCCCTTGCGCTTGATTCGGTGAGTGCAGCACTTAGTCTGGTCGGTCAGGGAACCATAATCTGGTTATTTCCTGTATGTACCGCTTTTTTATGTGGAGCCTTTTTGTGGATTGGCGGGCAGAGGATATACCACGTGCGCCGTCTAAACGGAATCAGTGGCATACTTCTTATTCTTCTTGGTTTGTTTCGCGTGCTGCCCGTTTTTTTCTAATAGCATTGAGGGCGAAAATTACTAATAGGACAATACCTGTATAAAAAATAACATGCTTGTATTTATCAAAATAATGAAAGAACAAATCTTTGTATTGATAAAAATAATAACCAAGACCGGTTAATACCGTGTTCCATGTAACAATGCCGATGGCAGAATACAAAAGATAACGGCTGATATTCTGCCCCATGGCACCCGCGACAAAGCCGATATAGGTGCGGCACAGAGGAATCACGCGGCTGATTAGAACGGCACTTTTTTCGTGATTGCCAAAGACACGGTAGGATGTTAGGATTGGTTTCTCCATAGAAGAAAAACGTTTCATAATGCGTTCCAACAGTGGAGAACCGCCAAACCTGCCAATGCCATACGGAATCAGTGCCCCAATCAGTCCTGCTCCCGTTGCCAAAAGGACAAGATATGGAAAAAACAACCCCTGCCCGGCAGCCATAACCCCCGCCAATGGCAGAATAATCTCACTCGAAACAGGAAAACAGGCATATTCCAACATAATCAGCACAAACATAGCCCAAATGCCATAGTTCTGTAAAAACGACTCAATCCAATCCATTCATCATGACCTCAGTATGATTGTTACAGTGTATGAGGTGATAGTCGGAATTATTCTCTAGAATAGGGGGATAACAAAATTCAACCCATTTAGAAAAGTTGATACGAGAGTTTGCGGTCATTGCTGGCGTTTTATCAATATTCCAGTAAATCACCAAGAAAGGATTTGCAACTCGTGGGTACAAATACGCAAGTATCTGACATGCGTAGTGGGCATGTCGATACTTCTGCGCATTTGTCTGAGCGGGAGCGTCCACGAGATGTAAACCTTTCTTGGTAATTTACGTAAATTAAAAAAACGCCACTAATTAACTGCCACAAACTCTCCTATCACAGTCCTTGACAAAGGATTTTAGTGTTGGTATTATAAAATAGTATGCTTGCGTACATTTTGACACAAATAGGAGGTAGTTTTGAAGAAGAAAATCAGCTTATTCGTTTTGTTGTTTCTCTTAGTATTGACAGCGAATTTTCAGACAACAAATGCGGCAGCAAAGAAAAACATATATAAGATAAAAGTAAACAAATTAAAGAATACGGTGACGGTATACCGTCATACGAAAAAAGGAAAGTACAAACCATATAAAGCATTTGTCTGTTCATCGGGCAAAGCGACACCGGTCGGCACTTTTTCTTTGAGAGAAAAATATCGGTGGCATGCACTGCTGGGACCGTCTTACGGTCAGTACTGTACAAGAATTTATGGAGGCTTTTTGTTTCATTCGGTATGGTATTATCAGCCAAAGAAAAATACACAGTCCTATGCTCAGTTTAATCGGTTGGGAACGATGGCATCTCATGGATGTATCCGATTGACGGTGGCAGACAGCAAATGGATTTATGATAATTGCCCATCCGGCACAAAAGTAGTAATTTACAATTCGCCAAAGGCAGGACCGCTTGGCAAGCCGAAGGCACAGAAGTTATCCGGGCATATGGGATGGGATCCGACTGATCCGGATATTCATAATCCATATTTGATTAAGGTAAAGAGTATCAAGCTGAGTACTACGAAAAAGACATTGGAAATTGGTGGTAAAAAGAAGGATGCTAAGTTTACGATTCGGGTAAAAAAGATTTTACCGAAAAAAGCGATGATCAAGAAGATGAAATACACTTCTTCCAATAAAAAGATTGCAACTGTCAATCAAAAAGGTGTCGTAAAAGCAAAGAAAAAGGGAACTTGTAAAATTTTTGTGGAGACAACCGATGGCAGTAAAATAAAAAAGGTATGTAAGATTACAGTGAAGCAGGTGGAAAAGAAACCGGTTGTTGTGCCAACACCGACACCGGCAGTTACACCGACGCCAACACCGACCCTTACACCAACGCCGTCACAAACGGCAGAACCAACACCGACATCAACGCCGGAATCGGCATTAAATGAGTGACAATAAGAAAAGAGGTAAAAAAATGAGTCAGAGTTACAATCCAAAAGAAATTGAAAAAAAATGGCAGAAAGTCTGGGAAGACGAAAAAGCTTTTCAGGCAACTAATGATTTCAGCAAGCCCAAATATTATGCCCTTGTTGAATTTCCATATCCATCCGGACAGGGACTTCATGTAGGACATCCGCGTCCGTATACGGCACTTGATATCGTAGCACGTAAAAGAAGAATGCAGGGCTACAACGTACTTTATCCGATGGGATGGGATGCGTTTGGTCTTCCGACAGAAAACTATGCAATTAAAAATAAAGTACATCCAAAGGAAGTAACGAAGAAGAATGTTGCAAGATTTAAAGCACAGCTTCAGGCACTTGGCTATTCCTTTGACTGGGATCGCGAAATTAACACAACAGATCCAAATTACTACAAATGGACCCAGTGGATTTTCCTGAAATTATTCAAAGCAGGACTTGCTTACAAGACAGAGATGCCGATTAACTGGTGTACTTCCTGTAAATGCGGTCTTGCCAATGAGGAAGTTGTAAACGGTGTGTGTGAGCGCTGTGGAAGTCCGGTTATCCGTAAGGTAAAGAGCCAGTGGATGCTTAAAATCACGGCATATGCAGATAAATTGATTGATGATTTGGATGGACTTGACTATATTGAGAGAGTCAAAGTTTCACAGAAAAACTGGATTGGACGTTCTCATGGTGCAGAAGTAGACTTCCAGATTAAAGATAAAGAAGAAAAACTCCGCATTTACACGACACGTCCGGATACTTTGTTTGGTGTAACTTACATGGTAGTATCTCCGGAACATCCATATCTGGATAAGTACAAAGATGAGATTAAAAACTGGGATGAGATTGTAGCCTACCGTGAGATGGCAGCAAGAAAATCCGATTTTGAGAGAACCGAGTTAGCAAAAGATAAAACAGGTGTAGCAATTGACGGACTTTTGGCAATTAATCCGGTAAATGGTGAGGAAATTCCAATCTGGGTATCCGATTATGTATTGATGAGCTACGGAACAGGAGCGATTATGGCGGTACCGGCACATGATACCCGTGACTGGGAATTTGCCAAGAAATTCAATTTGCCGATTCATGAAGTAATTGAAGGCGGTGACGTGGAAAAAGAGGCCTTCACGGATGTTGCTACGGGAACTCTTGTGAATTCCGGATTTTTAACCGGTAAATCTGTAGAAGAGGCAAAGAAAGAAATTATTGCCTGGTTAGAGGATAAGAAAGTGGGAACGGCAAAGAAAAACTTCAAACTGCGTGACTGGGTATTTTCCAGACAGCGTTACTGGGGTGAGCCGATTCCGATTGTAAAATGTGAAAAATGTGGTTATGTACCGATTCCTGAAGAAGAACTTCCGCTTCGTCTGCCGGAGGTAGACAACTATGAACCAACGGATAACGGGGAATCTCCAATCTCCAAAATCCGTTCCTGGGTTGAGACAACTTGTCCATGCTGTGGCGGAAAAGCAGAGCGTGAGACAGATACAATGCCTCAGTGGGCTGGTTCTTCGTGGTACTTCCTGCGTTATATTGACCCAACAAATGATGAAGCACTTGCCAGCAAAGAGGCATTGAAATACTGGCTGCCGGTTGACTGGTACAATGGTGGTATGGAGCATACGACCCTTCACCTTTTGTATTCCCGTTTCTGGCATAAGTTCTTATATGACCAGGGCGTAGTACCGACCAAAGAGCCATATCAGAGGAGAACATCCCATGGTATGATTCTTGGTGAAAATGGCGAGAAGATGAGCAAATCCCGTGGTAATGTTGTAAACCCGGATGATATTGTAAATGTATACGGTGCTGATACACTCCGCACCTACGAAATGTTTATTGGTGCGTTTGATGCCGCTGCTGCATGGTCAGAAGATGGAGTAAAAGGCTGCCGCCGTTTCTTAGAGCGTGTATGGAAGTTAAAAGATATGGTGACAGATGAAGAAGGCTATTCCGCTGACTTGGAGACAAAAATGCATCAGACCATTAAGAAAGTAAGTAACGATTTTGAAACCTTGAAGTACAATACAGCAATTGCTGCCATGATGGCATTGATTAATGACTTCTACAAAAAAGGTTCCGTTACAAGAGACGAGTTTAAGACACTTCTTGTACTTTTGAATCCGGTTGCACCACATATTACAGAGGAATTGTGGGCTGAGAAAAATTACGGTGGTTATTTGTTCCAGACAAGCTGGCCGGAATTTGATGAGGCAAAAACGGTAGAGGCTGTACAGGAAATTGGTGTACAGGTCAACGGTAAAGTACGTGCGACCGTTAAAATTGCCATTGATGCAGCGAAAGAAGATGCGTTGGCTGCCGGACGGGAAGCGATTGCTGATAAACTTGCCGGTAAACAGATTGTAAAAGAAATTTATGTACCGGGACGTATTTTGAATTTCGTTGTAAAATAAGTAATTGCAAATAATTTGGAGGTGCAAAAAATGCCTAAGGTAAGTGTCATAATTCCTTATTTCAAAGGACAGGCATATTTGGAAGAATGTGTTCAGAGTATCGAAGAACAAAAGATAGAAGACTTAGAAATTATTGTTGTCAATGATAAAGACGGTCATGAAGTGCCGGATTCCGTAAAAGAGAATCCGCACGTCAAAGTATTTTTGGCAATGGATGAATTGCCGGAAGACGTCATTCGGGCTAATGAGGAGACGGCAGCAGCGTGGCGCGAGCAGAAAATCCACGAGAGAGTGGAGAAACGCTTAGATAGCGCAGAACGCCGCCGCGAGCAGGCCCAGGAAATGGAGAAAAAAGGAGATTCCATCAGCCTCTACACAGATAAAGAACTGCATCCGAGTGAGGAAGATTTGCTCGATGAGTATGAAGAAAAAATCGGACAGGTATATCCGTTTGGTGTTTCTTTCTGCCGTAACATCGGTTTAGAGAAAGCGACAGGAGAGTACGTTTATTTCATTGACTGTGACGATTACCTGATGGATGGGGCACTGAAACGGCTGCTTGATTTGGCAGAAGAGAAACAGGCAGTTATGACAACCGGTAATAAATACAGTTCTTGGTTTAAACCGGTGAATTTTGATTTTGAAAAAGCAAAACAGGAAACTTTTATTGAGGGCGTAAAACCGTTGGAAGGGCAGACGCTCCGCGACCGTTTTGTGGAAATGTATTCGGTGCAGCACTTTTTAATCCGCAGGGATTTTGTGATGGAGCATGAGCTTTCGTTTGATACAACGACACGTTTTTACAGTGATATGACGTTTTGTGTGAAATTGTTGAAACTGGCAGCAGGTAAAATGTGGGTTGATGGTGACAGTCTGTATATCTGGCGTCACCGCAACGACCAGATTCATCTGCCGGCACTCTGCCAGAAAAAGCGTGGACACCGCAGCGGTGAATTTTTGGATGCCTATGATAAATGTTTGCATATTATTAAACCGGAAGATAAAGACCTTCGTTTTGCACTGGACCATTATTTGATGAATTTCTTCTGGCGTAAATATCCGGCACGAATCTTGAGAGAAAATGCGCCGAAGTTTGCGAAAGCAATGGCAAATATGCCGGAATGGAAGAATGTAATTAAAGAGTATGGTATATTCCAGCGTTTGCAGTTGTCAATTACCCGCAAGGGGAAATTGCGTATGGCAAAACCGGTTATGAAGTTCAATAAGTGGCGCAAAAAGAAAAAAGGTTTGATTGGAAGCCGTATTCAGTGGTATCGTGTGCTGGAACGCCACATTTTCAAGAAAATGCCATTGCGGCATGACTGGGTATTTATCGAGAGTTTCTTCGGAAAGAGTTACTCCGACAGCCCGAAATACCTGTATGAATATCTGCAAAAGACCAGAGGGGACAAGTACCGTTATATTTGGGTATTAAATAACAAATCCGAAGCACTTGCAAAAACCGGAAAACATACGAGAGTAAAGATGAATAGTCTTCGTTATGTGTATTACGCATCCCGTTGTGGATATCGTATTTTTAACGTGCGTCAGCCTGCTTGGAATAAAAAGCGTCCGGGTGTTGTTTTCCTGGAAACATGGCATGGTACACCGCTTAAGAAACTGGCATTTGATATGGAGGATATTACATCTGCAAGCCAGAATCATAAGACACTGTTTTATAAGCACGGCCGCGAGTGGAATTATTTGATTTCTGCCAACCGTTTTTCAACGGATGTGTTTGAGCGTGCATTTGTTTATGACAGAGATAAAATTTTGGAATATGGTTATCCGAGAAATGATATTCTATATGCGGATAACAAAGAAGAAATTGCTGCCGAAGTGAAGAAAGAACTTGGTATTCCGGAAGGAAAACGAGTAATTTTGTATGCGCCAACCTGGCGTGATAACCAGTTCTATGACCGTGGTAAATATAAGTTTACGCTGGCTCTTGATTTAGGCAGACTGCAAAAAGAATTTGGTGAGGACAGTGTTGTACTTTTGCGTACACATTACTACATTGCCGATATTTTGGACTTGACCGAGTACGAAGGATTTGTTTATAACGGAAGCCAGTACGAAGATGTGTCTCGTCTGTATCTGGCATCGGATATTTGTATTACCGATTATTCTTCTGTATTCTTTGACTTTGCAAACTTAAAGCGTCCGATTTTGTTCTACGCATATGATTTTGATGAGTATGCAGATGAAATCCGAGGCATGTATATGGATATGGAGAAAGAACTTCCGGGTCCGATTCTCCGCACCAACGATGCCGTTGTCGATGCTTTGCATCATATGGATGCGATTGAGGAAACTTACAAAGAGCGCTACGAAGAATTTTACGAGAGATTTTGCAGCGTGGATGATGGACATGCTTCTGAGCGCGTGATTGAAAAAGTGTTTGGCGAGCGTGAAAACGGTACATTGGATACAGAGCAGTAAGTAAGCTACAAGGAGGAACAACGTGCGTAAAGGAATTTATCATTTGGTAAAACAGATTGTCGTTTTGTTTTATTACTTAATGTGCAATCTGTGCCCGGTAAAACAAAATCGCATTGTTTTTGACAGCAGCCTTGGAAAAAGTTATTCCGGAAATCCGAAACACATTTACGAATATCTCATGGCAAACGGATATGATTTGAATTGGGATTGTATTTGGTTTTACGAGAATGAAAAGTATAATATTCCCGGGATGAGCAGACAGGTCCGCTATGGACGTCTGCGCTATCTGTACTACATGGCGACGGCGAAAGTGTGGGTGTTTGATACGAGACAGCCGGAGTTTTTGCTGCGCCGCAAGGGTACCTATTATATTCAGACCTGGCACGGAACGCCGCTCAAAAAGCTGGCACTGGATATGGAAGATGTATTCATGGTGGGTGAGAGTGACATTGATTCCTACAAAGAACATTTCACGAAAAACGTTCACACATGGGACTTTTTGATATCACAGAATCCATTTTCATCGGAGACATTTCGGCGGGCATTTGATTTTCATAAAGAAATGCTGGAATATGGATATCCGAGAAATGATATATTGTTCCGGGAGAATACGACAGAGGGAATTCGAAGTTTTAAGAGAAAATTAGGACTTCCCGAGGATAAAAAAATTATTTTGTATGCACCAACCTGGCGTGACGACGAATTTTCGGAAGATGATAAATACGAGTTCCGTCCACAGATTTCTTTTGAAAAACTGCAAAAAGAACTGGGCGATGAGTACATTATGATTGTCAAATACCATTATCTGATTATGGATGCGATTGACTGGTCGCCGTATGAGGGATTTATTTATCATTTTGACCAGAGCCGCGATATTGCAGAGTTGTTTTTGGTGTCCGATATACTAATTACGGATTATTCTTCCGTAATGTTTGATTATAGTATTTTGAACCGTCCGATGTTTTTCTTTGCTTACGATTTTTATAAATACAAAAATGAACTTCGTGGATTTTATTTCAGTTACAGCAAAGAGATGCCGGGACCGATTTCAACAACGACGGATGAGTTGATTGAGGATATCCACTCGTATGATTATTCGGTTTATGCACAGAGGTATGAAAAGTTCAAGAAAAAATATAATTCCATCGATGATGGCAGGGCGGCAAGCCGTGTTTTACATTTGATGAAGCAGTTGATTCCAAGCAAACGAATAGACGTTTATTATGAGTAATTGCAGCAAAGGAGGCATTTTGCAATGGAAACAATTAAGAGTTTTACCGTGGACCACAAAAGACTTCTGCCGGGAGTTTATGTAAGCAGAAAAGACAGTACCGGACATGATGTGGTAACAACATTTGATATTCGTATGACAAGACCGAATTTTGAGCCGGTGATGAATACGGCTGAGATTCATACGTTAGAGCATCTGGGGGCAACCTTTTTGCGGAATCATGAAGAATGGGGCGATAAGATTATTTATTTTGGTCCGATGGGATGCCGTACCGGTTTTTATCTTTTGATTGCCGGTGACTATGAATCGGAAGATATTATCTCACTGCTTCGTGAAATGTTTGAGTTTGTCTGTCATTTTGAGGGTGAGATTCCGGGTGCAGCACCGGAGGCGTGTGGCAATTATTTAGACCAGAATCTGCCGATGGCAAAATATCTGGCTGAAAAATATTTAGAACATGTTTTGACTGGAATTACGCCGGATCGTCTGAAATATTAATCAGACCATAGAAAAAAGGAATAGGCTTCGCATCTTGCGCATAGGATATACAGGAAATGTAGTTCGTTTGTTTGAAGGCGGGGTCTGAGATGATGAAATGGGATAGCCGAATGCATAATACAAGAAGTGTACAGGTATTAAAGGTGGCAATCCCATTTTTTGATGTATCGGAGGGAGAGCTCATTGATGTAGAGGGATTGCTTCAGGCAATTCATCCTTTGACCTGTGGCAGAGAGCGGAAGATGATGGATTCTGTGATGTCTTTTTTTCAGATGCGGCATATGATGGATTTGTTTCGCATGATGCGTGAGGTGCAGAAGGCAAATGAGGCATCCGGGGCAGAGGGCACGGAAAATCCATTTGAAATGTTAAAGATGCTTATGCCGGAGGAGAGTCAAAAGGATTTTGAAATGATTTCTTCTATGATGGAAATGATGCAGGCAGCTTCTGTGGAACAGCCCGAACAAGCGGAAAATGAGGGAGAGGAAGAAGAAAATGAGCACATCGATGTTTGACGAGTATGACATTTTTAAAACAATGCATCCGGTAAAATTGCAGGTGATGAAGGAACTGGCTGAGAATATGCAGGGCAAAAGTATGAAAGATGCCGCACCGCTTTTGATGGCGGCAACCACGAAACTGAAAAACCATAATTTATCTTTTTCACCGGAAGAATCGAAAGTTTTGCTTGAAATTCTGACTAGAAACATGAGTCCACAGGAGAAAGCGAAGGTGGAAATGATGAAAAATGTTGTGGCAAGGCAGAAGAAAAAGTAAGAAAGGAAAGATCGAGTCATTCAAGACTTCACGGAAGCGGTTCTTATCGTGTGCCGTGGCTTTACGATGATGAGGCAACAAAAGTATTGCGTCATTTCGTTTTGGTAAAACAAAAACTTTTGCCGTATTTGCTGGAAAAGGCAAAAGAAAACCACGACACCGGAATTCCTCTTGTGCGAGCAATGGTGTTAGAGTTTCCGGGGGACCCGGTGTGTGGTTTCTTAGACCGTCAATATATGCTTGGTGACCGCTATCTGGTGGCCCCTGTCATGGACGAGACCGGTGAAACCAGACAAGGCGCACTTTGGATAACGGAAACGGTTGATTATTTTACGATTCCGCTCTGGGAAAGGGTGACTTCGGATTGAAAGAAAATATCTTTTACCGAAGTGCCAATCCATAAGGAATAGGTACCCTCATTTATCACAAAAGCTTGATTTTTACAGTTATAGGTGGCAAAGTCCTTTTTGCTAAGGCAGAGGGAAACATGTTTTGTTTCCTGTGGGGCGAGTGCCACCTTTTTAAATGCCCTCAATTGTTTTTTTGGCTGCCTTTCTTCCGGAATGCCGACATAGAGCTGTATGGTCTGTGCACCTGCTCTGTTTCCAGTGTTTGTAATCTGGCAGCGGCAGCAAACAGTTTCATCGTCGGTTTTTTCAACGGAAAAATCATGCAAATCAAAGGTTGTGTAACTAAGACCGTATCCAAATGGGAAGAGAACCGGAATTTCTTCGGTTTCATAATAGCGGTAGCCAACCATTAATTTTTCCGTGTATTCCACATGACGCTGACCGGAATTATCCACTGTGCCCGGATAGGATTTGAATTTTTCGGTCGGTGTATCACAAAGGTGAACCGGATAGGTTTCTGCCAAGTGTCCGGACGGATTTACCTCGCCAAAGAGAACTCGTGCTAAAGCAAGTCCGCCATGCATGCCACAGTAGCTTGTCTGAATCAGTGAGTTTACTTTATTAATCCATGGCATTTCAACCGGACCGCCGTTGATCAGTACCACGGTGAGATTTTTACATTTTTCTGTCAAAGCCTCAATCACTTCGTTTTGTCCATATGGAAGTGTCATGTCCGGGCGGTCAAATCCTTCGACGTCATAAGCGTGGTTTAATCCACCGATAAAGATGACTTCATCGTAGGACGGGCAGGCATCCAGTGCCTCTTTCAGATACTTCTCACGTATCGGGCGGATTTCTTTGTCAAACTGTTCTTTTCCGCGGTCTGTTGTATAATCTACATCCAGACTTTCTGCCTGCCAGTCGACTTCACCGGCTACATGTTTTTCGTTATCCACGTAATAACCCGGCAGCCAGTCAATCTGTGCATCACCGCCGAGCACCATACGCATGCCAAGCAGTGGCGAAATATCATAAAGTGCTTTGATTTCCGCACTTCCGCCGCCGGCAGCATGTGTTCTTTTGGCGTTATCGCCGAGGACAAGAATTTTCTTTGTTTCCTTGGAAAGCGGGAGATGTGCCGTGTCATTTTTTAACAGGACAATTCCTTCTTCCGCAATTTGCTGAATGGTCTGCTGATGGTCTTTTGTGTTTGTGCAGCCTTTATTTCTGGTTTTGTCACCGAGCTTAATCCGCTCCATCATTGTTAAAATCCGCTCAATCCGCTCGTCAATTACGGATTCGTCGATTTTTCTGGATTTTACTTTTTCAAGAAGTGGATTTGCTAACTTATAATCGTCAAAATCCGGTGTGACGGACATTTCCATATCAACCCCGTTTAGAGCGGTTTTTTCCGTGTTGTGTACGCCGCCCCAGTCAGAAATTGTAACCCCATCATAGTGCCATAAATCACGCAGAATCTTTTTTAAAAGCGTTGCATTTTCACAGCAAAATTCGCCGTCATATTTGTTGTAGGCACCCATCACACTATACGAGCCACCTTCCATTAATGCATCATAAAATGCCGGCAGATATAATTCAAAAAGTGTTTTGTCATCGACTTTGGTATCGACACTTAATCGGTCACACTCCTGATTATTCAGGGCAAAATGTTTCACACAAGCAGCTACATCCTGTGACTGGATTCCCTGCACCAAAGGGACTGCCATACGTCCGGTAAGGTGTGGATCCTCGCTCATATATTCAAAGTTTCTTCCACACAGAGGAGTCCGTTTGATGTTGATGCCGGGTGCTAAAATGACATCTTTTCCTCGTCCGCGTGCCTCATCCCCTAACACTTCGCCAAATTTACGGGCAAGGTTAGGATTCCACGTGGTGCAAAGACATGTATTACTCGGCAGCCAGCTTACGAAATCCGTTGTATCATCAATTGGTGTCCAACTGTCATTTTCAAATTCCTGACGAACTCCGCTTGGTCCATCTGACATAACAAGCGAAGGAATATTAAGTCGTTTTACTGCACCGGAACGAAAAAGTCCGGCGGCGTGAATCATCGCAATTTTTTCTTCCAGAGTGAGTTTGGAAATGATGTTTTCGTGGTTCATGAAATACCTCCTTTTTACTTGTAAAATCGTCCAAAACATCTTGAGATTAGTATAGCATAGGTGGTGGTTTTTTGGAAGTTCCGTAAAATGTCTCAAATAAATTTGCACCGCTTGTGCCGCTTTCGGTTATCAAACACGCAGGGGTATCGGCATGTAAACTACAATTTGCCGAAAGCGTTGCATTTGTTACTTTCATGAGGTTTGGTGTTGTGGTAAAATGAGGGGGAATCAGGTGTAGTTTAGTTATACAGAAGGAGAGGGTATTTATGATTGAAAAATGGGATGCATACGATAAATATTTTAATAAGATTGCCGATGGTTCGCTTATAAGAGGAGAAGTTATTCCAGATGGGGTGTATCATTTGGTAGGGGAAATTATTGTGAAACATACGGATGGTACATATTTACTCATGCAGAGGGATTATAAGAAACAATCTGGTGGGAAATGGGAATTGACAGCGGGTGGCTCGGCATTACAGGGAGAATCGCCGTTAGAATGTGCAATTAGAGAGTTAAGAGAAGAGACAGGAATTGTTTGTTCAGACTTAAAAGAGTTAAAAAGGGTTGTTCATGATGGTTACCATTCACTTTTTGTGGAATACTTATGTGTTACCAAATGTGATAAAAATTCTATTGTCTTGCAAGAAGGAGAAACTGTTGATTATAAGTGGGTAAATCGAGAGGATATTTTAAAAATGGGAGAAGATACATTAGCTTCATCAAGGGCGTTAGAATGCATGATGCATGATGAGGTGTAACTATGGCAGAATATAGATATAAAAATTCGGAGGATTTAGACGATGAATAGTAAAGAAAAAGATGAATATGTGAATCAGGCAATGGAGAGAATGACATCGATGGAGCCATATTATTGTAATCCATTTGATAATCCAAAGGAATTGAAGGAAAGAGCAAGTGATTTGCTGAAGCGTTTGAATTCTTTGGGGGATAATACTCAGGAAGAAAAAGAAAGTATTATGCGGCAGTTGTTTGGAACTTACAATAAGCTTGCATTTCCGGGGGATGGTTTTAAGTGCGATTATGGATTTAATATTCATTTTCATGGACTTGCAGTTATCAATTACAACGTGGTGATGTTGGATACTTCACCAATCAACATAGGAGCGGGTGCATTTATTGCTCCCGGTGTGTGTCTGGCGTGTTCCGGACATGCGATTCATCCGTCTCAGAGAAACCGCATGTTGACAAGTGCGCCGATAACGCTTGGAGAAAATGTGTGGCTCGGTGCCAACGTGACGGTTGTAGGCGGTGTTTCAATTGGTGATGGAAGTGTTATTGGAGCAGGCAGTGTAGTGACAAAAGATATTCCTGCAGGAGTGATTGCAGCAGGTTCCCCATGTAAAGTGATACGTGAGATTACTGAAGATGATTTACTTGAGGAAAAACAATAGAAAAATGCCAAAACGCCGAAAAATAAAATGCCAAAACGCCGAAAAATAAAATGCCAAAACGCCGAAAAATAAATTGCCAAAACGCCGAAAAATGATATAATTTTATTGGAGGTGGCTAATTATGAGAGAATATAAACCACGTATTGTGGATGAAATATTAAAAGATAAGCTTGAGGCGAAAGGAGCAGTTGTTATTGAAGGACCCAAATGGTGCGGAAAAACGACGACGGCAATGCAGATTGCTCGTAGTGTCTTAAGAATGGATGAGCCGAGCAAACGGGAAACGAATATTCAGATGTCTGAGATTGCTCCAGAAAGGTTATTAAAAGGTGACACTCCAAGATTGATTGATGAATGGCAAATTGCTCCAAAACTGTGGGACGCTACAAGGTACGAGGTGGATACAAGAGGTGAGGAGGGGCAATTTATTCTGACTGGCTCAGCAGTGCCGGTAGATTCAAAGGATATAACACATTCGGGGACGGGACGTTTTACATGGCTGACAATGAGACCGATGTCATTATACGAATCAGCCGATTCCACGGGACAAGTGAGTTTGAAAGATTTATTTGATAAACCAGACAGCCTAGAAGGAGAAAATAATTTAAATATAGATAAATTGGCATTTTTGATTTGCAGAGGGGGATGGCCTCATGCTGTTGGAATGAGAGAAAAGATTGCATTAGCACAAGCAGAGGATTATTATGAGGCTGTTATAAAATCAGATATTAATAGGGCAGATGGCGTGAGCAAAAATTCTGAAAGAGTAAAGAGATTGTTGAGGTCTTTGGCAAGAAATCAAGGTGCACAAATTGCAAATACAATGTTGAAAAATGATATTGTATCAAATGATACAGAATCATTAAATGAGGATACTATTGCGTCATATTTAAATGCATTGAAAAAGATTTTTGTGATTGAAGATATGCCAGCTTGGAATCCCAATTTAAGATCCAAAACATCCATTCGTTCATCGGATACAAGATATTTTGTGGATCCCTCAATTGCAGTATCTGCGTTGGGGGCTGGACCGCAGGACTTAATAAATGATTTAAATACCATGGGATTGTTATTTGAAACATTGTGTGTTAGGGATCTTCGCGTTTATGCAGAAAAAATAGGTGGCAGTGTCTTGCATTATAGAGACAAATCAGGATTGGAATGTGACACGGTAATTCATCTTAAAAATGGTCGATATGGATTGGCTGAAATAAAATTAGGTGGTCAAAAACTTATTGAGGAGGGAGCAGCTAATTTAAAGGCGTTATCTAACAAAATTGACACTTCCAAAATGCTGGCACCGTCATTTTTAATGATAATTATAGGTGTAGGCGAGTTTGCATACAAAAGAGAAGATGGTATCTTTATAGTACCAATCGGATGTTTAAAGGATTGATGCCTTATGCGAAAGGAGAGGTTATGAATATTACCGTATATCTTGGAGCCAGCAAAGGAAACGACAACACACTTGCAAATGCAGTGAGAGAACTTGGCACATGGATTGGAGAAAGTGGAAATTCGCTTGTTTACGGAGGCTCTAAATCCGGGCTGATGGGCGAAATTGCCGAAAGCGTGCTGCGTGCAGGGGGAAAGGTTACCGGTGTGGAACCACAGTTTTTTATTGATGCAGGTTTTTTGTACGAAGATGTTACAAATCTAATTGTGACAAATGACATGTCGGAACGAAAAGCGAAGATGATTGAACTGGGGGATGCTTTTATCGCATTTCCTGGTGGTACCGGTACATTGGAAGAAATCGCGGAAATTATGTCGAAAGTGTCGTTAGGACATTTGGATGCTCCGTGTATTCTTTATAATCTTAACGGTTATTATGACAGTTTAAGGGATTTACTTCGGCATATGATTGAGAAAGATTTATCAACCGAGGAAAGGCAGCAGGGAATTTATTTTGCTGAAAATCTTGAGCAGATTAAGGAGATTCTTTTGGAGGAATAATCAGTAAAAAACATTTGACAATTAAAAAAATTACAAATATAATACTTTATTGAACGAGTAGCAAAATTGCGTAAATCCAGTTTTGCTGCTCTATTTTTTTGCAGAAAAAAAGGAGGATTCACATGACTGAAAATAACAAAATGAGGGAAATGCCGGTTTATAAACTTATGATTCAAATGGGGATTCCAATGATTTTATCGATGGCATTGCAGGCGGTTTATAATATCGTGGACAGTGCTTTTGTTGGCAATATGAAGGAGGGGAGCGAGGCTGCGCTGAATGCGCTTACACTTGTGTTTCCGGTGCAAATGCTTATGGTTGCAATTGCAATTGGAACCGGAGTGGGAACGAATGCGCTTCTTGCAAGAACGCTTGGACAGGGAGATTCTAAAAAGGCGGCAATGGTTGCAGGAAACAGTTTGTTTCTGGGTTTGATTATTTATGTGATTTGTTTTTTGTTTGGAATTTTTGGTGTGAATGCATATATTTCATCACAGACAGCGAATCCGGAAGTGCTTTCTATGGGAACCAGTTACCTTAAAATCTGCTGCGTGCTTTCTTTTGGAATTGTTTTCTTTTCTTTGTTTGAAAAATTACTGCAGGCGACGGGGCGCTCACTGTATTCTACGATTGGTCAGGTGGCAGGTGCGGTAATCAATATCATTCTTGACCCGATTATGATTTATGGCATTGGACCGATCCCGAAAATGGGTGTGGAGGGAGCCGCTTATGCAACGGTAATTGGACAGATTGCTTCGGCTGTACTGCTGTTTGTTTTTCATATCAAATTAAATAAAGAATTTGAACACGGATTCAAGTATATGAAGCCGGATGGTAAAATTATAAAAGAAATTTATGCAATCGGTCTTCCGGCGATTATTGCACAGGCACTTATGTCCATTATGGTATATGTGATGAATCTGATATTGAAATTTGATGCTTCTGCACAGACTGCATATGGGCTTTTCTATAAAGTGCAGCAATTTGTTTTGTTCCTTGCTTTTGGATTGAGGGATGCGATTACGCCGATTCTTGCATTTGCTTATGGAATGCGAAGTAAAAAAAGAATTCAGGACGGAATGAAATATGGTATTATTTTTTCGATTGGCTTGATGATTTTAGGGATTTTTATTACAGAAGTTTTTCCGGGACAATTTGCTGCCTTGTTTAATGCCGGATCATCCAGAGAGTATTTTGTTGGAGCCATGAGAATTATTTCCATCAGTTTTCTTTTTGCGGGAATTAATGTTGCATATCAGGGAATTTATCAGGCGTTAGATGGGGGAATGGAATCGCTTGTAATCTCACTTCTCAGGCAGATGATTATTATTTTACCGTTAGCAGAAATTTTTTCTGTTTTAGTAAAAAATGGGCAGGCTGGGGTGTCACTTATTTGGTGGGCATTTCCGATTACAGAATTTGCAGCATGTTTGTTAGGCTGCGTATTTTTAAGGAGAATCCGAAAAAACAAAGTGGAATCTTTGCAGTGAGGTTAGCGTAAAAAAACTTTCGGAAAAATAAATATTGAAAAAGGCAGCTCCTTTGTATAAAGTTTTAAGTGCCGAAACAAAAAAACGCAAAATAGCACGTGCGATTGAACGCTTGACGATGGATGTGCAGTCGGAAGACGATGACTACCTTGATTATTTGATTACCGTTGATATTTTTTCGGAAGGAACCGATATTGTTGAAGTAAATCAAGTAATTATGCTTCGCCCAACCCAATCGCCGATCGTATTTATTCAGCAGTTGGGGCGTGGCCTCCGAAAAGCAGAGGGGAAGGAATATGTTGTAATTCTCGATTTTATTGGAAATTATAAAAATAATTTCATGATTCCAATTGCACTATTCGGAGACAGAAGTTACAATAAAGATAATATCCGAAGATATTTGAGGGAAGGCAGCCGCGTTATTCCCGGTGCAAGTACGATTCATTTTGATTCAATACGCAGGAAATTATTATCATTTTTTGAAAATGATTGATAAGGAGTATAGCGGAGAAATGACGGACAGGGAAGAAGCTTGTCTGGAATTTGTATCCCAGAATCCGGCAAATGAAAGATATAGTAGAACTTGGAATTCGAAGATATAGTGAAGTATCACAAAAAAGAGGATATTGCAAAGAGTACAATGTATGATGACAAAGGAAGATTTCTTCCCATTATGAATTTTCAACTTCAAATGAGTCATCCGGTGAGAGAAGATATTTATCAGTATTTTGTGAATGAATAGAGGTACGATATGAAGACGATACATGTAGTGGCGGCGGTTATAGAAGCTGTCGATGAACAAGGAAAAGAAATACTTTTTGCTACCCAAAGAGGGTACGGAGATATGAAAGGCGGCTGGGAATTCCCCGGTGGAAAAATTGAGCCGGGAGAAACGCCGCAAGAGGCACTCAAACGAGAAATATAGGAAGAACTTGATACCAAAATCAAGGTGGGAAGTCTTATTGATACATTGAAGCAAAGTAAACTTATAACCCCAGAAAAGGAAGTGTGATATGAGAAAAAAATTAAGTGTATTATTATTGATTTTAGCGTTAATTATGAACCAAGCTGCTCCAATGGGCATTAAGGCGGCGGATGCAGCAGATGAAGTTAAGGTTTATGTGGAAAATGGAGAAGGCAGTCTTACGGAAGGTGACGGAACCGCCCAAAGACCGTATCAAAATATACGTACGGCCTTGAAGCAGATTCAGACGGGACAGACACTTGTACTTGTGGGTGAAGTCTCCTACACCAAATACGAGACGTGCGAAGACGGATCTCCGAAACCATTATTTATTGATAAAGATATCACGATTGTTGGTTCAGATACGTCAGCAGGTTTGAAAATACGCAGTATGATTCAGCTGGGAGCGGACGTTACGTTTTGTGATATGTGGCTGCAAATGGTGCCGCAGGCAGGAAATGCACGTGGGACAACAATTTATGCGGCGGGACATACGCTGGTGTTGGATGCGGTAGATACGAGAGTAGGAACCAGTACATTGCAGGACGATGTGAGGCCATTGATCAGCGGTGGCGCGTACCAGGGAGAGGAAGGAAAGATGGGAAGCCACACAACGATTAAAGTGGTCAATCCCATATCCCAGACTAAGATAGCTGCAATTTATGCAGGAGATTATTATCGCGATTCCAAACAAGACAAAGTGGATATAGAACTGGATTCCAAATTGGTAGACACGGAGATTCATGCAGCGGGTGCCGATGGTCATACATTGACAGGAAATGTAAATGTTACACTGGGAAAAGATAGTAATGTAACGGATTTTGACAAGACGGATCTGATAGGTGAGTTGAATGTCAATGTGAAAGCGGGGGCTCATATTGATACCTTGTCATTTTCCGGTATCAATAATCTCACGATGGCAGAAAAGTCGCGGATCACGCTTCCTAAGGAGGCGGATTTTAATGTAAATAACGTCTTTTGCGAGAAAAATGCGGTGCTTGATCTCAGACAAATGTCAACGAATCCGAGTGTTGCAAACAATTTTACCGGTGTAACGGTATCCGGCGAGGATCAAACATGTGGCTCCGTTTTGGTTGGAAATGATACTACACTTGAGATAAAAGGAGAAGTCTATGGTCTAACAAAATTAAACGTAAATGGCTCAGAATATATGGCGAGATTTGTGGAGAATCATTGTTACATACAGGCAAAGGCCTCTTCGAGTGGGAATTTTACAATTGAGGGCACGCAGTATACAAATTTTCAATTAAATAAAAAGAAAACCGAAGAAATATATTCCTGGATTATTGGAAAACTGGAAAATGAGGACGCAGATGACTTTTATTGGATTGGAGATGCAGATAAAAAATCTGTGATCAGTCAGCAGGGAAAAGAATATTATTATCCGGTTGAATTTAAAAAGGCAGATGGTACGGTTTATAAGCCAACGTTTGAGGAACTTTTTTATGATTACGATTTGGCATTGACGAAGGAAAACGGGGAAGCGGTTGATTTAGAGGAAGCGGCTTTCTGCAGTTGGGATGAGGAGTGTACTAACGAGGGGCAAAGCCAATATAATCAGGTGATTGTATGTATATACGACTGGGAGAACTGTAAGGGTGAACTGACATTGACGCTGACCCATTCGAAAACCGGCAAGAGTATATCGCGAGTGCTTTTGGTGGGTGAAGAACAGCCGATTCCGACAGTAACCCCAACCATGACCCCAACGCCGACGGCAACGCCAACCGTAGCGCCGACAACAGCGCCAACGCAGGTGCCGACGCCGACGGTTCCAACTCCGGCTGCGACAGAAGTACCAAATTCAACACCCGATGCCACACCTGTAATACTTCCAACGCCACCAACGGTAACACCATTGCCGCCAACTAGTGAACCGCGGGCATTTACATTGAACAAGACATCTGTCACATTGTATACAAAAGGGAAAAAAATCATACAGCTTAGTGCTGATACAGAAAGTGTAGTGAAATATACATCTGACAATGAAAAAGTGGCAGTTGTAGATGAAAATGGCCGGGTAACAGCAAAAAAAGCAGGAACTGCTTTGATTACTGCGAGTGCAGATGGTTATCAGAGCACGTGCAGGATTGTTGTAAAGAAACCAACATTTAAAGTGGCGAAAAAGATGATAAAGGTCAAAAAAGGGAAAAAGGCTCGTATTATTGTTAAAGTCCGTCCAACAAAGAAAGTTGTGTTTGCTTCCGCGAATAAAAAGATTGCAGCAGTTACCAAAAAGGGAATGCTAAAAGGCATGAAGAAGGGGCGGACAAAAATAAAAGTAAAGTGTTATGGAATAACGAAGACAGTTATTGTTATCGTGAAATAATACGATATAGGAGGTAGGTATGAACATCCAAATCTTTGGCAGCAAAAAAAGACAACGACACAAAAAAAGCACAGCGTTTTTTCAAGGAACGTGGAATCCGGTTTCAATACATTGATCTGTGGGAAAAGACACTAAGCAAAGGCGAATTCCGATCGGTGGCAGCCGTCAATGGCCGACTGGAAGGCATGATTAACAAAGAATGTAAGGACCGGGATGCTCTTGCATTGGTGACGTATATTGCGGAAGAGGATAAGTTGGATAAGATACTTGAAAATCCGCAGATTTTAAAAATTCCGATCGTTCGCAATGGCAGACAGGCGACACTGGGATATCAGCCGGATGTGTGGAAGACGTGGGAATAAAGGAGCTGCCTATGAATCAAGATACTTTAAGTATCTCAAGAAAAAGAATATTGGGAAGAATGCTTTTCGTGGAATTCCGAGAAAAGCATCGGTTTATGTGCCGCCCGGAAAAATGAAAAGCTATCGAAAATGGCTGAAAAAAGCAGGATTGAAATGCCAAGGAGGAAAAAAATGGAAAAGATAAGATGGGGAGTTTTAGGAACAGCAGGAATTGCCAGAGATTGCAGCATACCGGGAATGCAGAAGGCAGAAAATTGTGAACGGTATGGAATTGCAGGGCGCAGCTTGAAAAAAGCAGAAGATTATAAAGATATGTTTGGGTTTGAAAAAGCATACGAAGGGTATGAAGCACTTTTGTCAGACCCCAAAGTGCAGGCAGTTTATATTCCGCTTCCAAATAATCTTCATTATGAATGGGTAAAAAAAGCTATTGCAGCAGGAAAGCATGTGCTGTGCGAAAAACCATTGGCGCCGACACCCAAACAAACAGTAGAACTTTTTGAGGCAGCAAAAGAGAAGGGGGTATTTTTAATGGAAGCATATGCCTACCTTCACAGTCCTTTTGTTACAGCACTTAAAAAAGAAATTGAAGAAGGAACAATTGGAGAAATCCGTTATATTGAATCTCAGTTTTTGACTTCATATTATGATAAGAGCAACATTCGTCTGCACAAAGAAAATTATGGGGGTGCAGTTTATGATCTTGGCTGTTATAATACAAGTATGCTGTTAAAACTTTTGGAAGATATGCCATCCCGGGTAAAAGCAATGGCACAGTATGATGAAAATGGCGTTGATATATATACAGCTGCATTGTTAAATTATGAAAATGATGTACGTGCATCGATAACATGCGGGATGATTTTTGAAAAAGATAAGCCGCATCGTTATGATAGATTGTATATTCACGGAACAAAAGGCGACATCAAATCCGATACGAAATTTAACCAAGAGGGAAATGCTTCCTATACGTTGATTATTGAAGGAAAAGAGCAGATTCGAAATGTATACTGCCCACATAATTATCAATTAGAAATAGAGCAGCTGGGAAGATGCATAATCGAAGGCGAGACCCCTGTTGTGACAGCTGATTTTTCGATTAAAAATGCAAAAATACTAGATGCTATATTGCAAGAGATCGGTTACTTTGAAAGTAATGTAATGTGAGCACAACGAAATTTCGGCATTTATAAGAGGACACAAAAAAATTAGCACTCACCTCTTGACAGTGCTAACAATTAGTGATATAACATAGTTAACGATAAGGAAAGGGGTTACGAAAAGGAACCCGGATCCGAATCGAAATTTAACAATCGACACTTCAGATTTCTCTGATGGTGCTAATAATACAAAAGTCTAAGTGCCTATGGTGTTTTGCAGGAACCCATATTTCCGACACTTGTTACAAGAAGGAAAGGAGAAATGACTTATGTTAAGACCTAGTATTTTTGGAGAGAGTTTGTTTGATGATTGGATGGATGATTTTCCATTTGGTAAGGAATTTGAGAAGGCTATGTTTCCGGCGAAAGATCCTCTTTATGGAAAACATGCAAAGAACATGATGAAGACAGATGTCCGCGAGACAGATGATGCGTATGAGGTTGACATTGATCTGCCTGGCTTCAAGAAAGATGAAGTAACCGCTGAACTGAATGATGGTTATATTACCATTTCGGCAGCAAAAGGTTTGGACAAAGATGAAAAAGATAAAAAGACCGGTAAGTACATTCGTAAAGAACGTTATGCCGGTAGCATGAGCCGAAGTTTTTACATCGGTGAGGGAATTACCCAGGATGAGATTTCGGCGAAGTATGAAAATGGTATCTTGCAATTGAAGATTCCGAAAAAGACAGACAAAGCAGTTGCCGGTAAAAATTATATCGCAATTGAAGGATAATCATTCAACAAGTCCCCTTCAGAGATCGAGTCCTCTGAAGGGGACTTGTTTTTTAGCAAAAACCATTGTAAGATTTGAAACGTACTTTATATTCTTTCATTTGCTGCCCTTCACGGCTTTCTATTTTCGTTGAATTTCCCGTAGGAATCTCATAGTATACTTAAATAAAAATTACAATAATTTACTGGAAATAAATAGATGCCGCAGTGAGAAAAAACTGGCTTGAAAGGATATCCTATGTTACAATGTGGATATAAAAAATGGAGGCAAAGCGCCTTGGCTGTTATGAGGTAACGCTCAATGTGTGGGCCGGAAATACATCGGCAGAAAAATTTTATGAGAAAATGGGATTGAAAACAAAAGAGAGACAGATGGAATATATCTTGTAAGAAGATGGGATTATGAACATCAGTATGACTATTTTAACAGAGAAAGGGGACATCATGGCACTAGAGGAGACGGTTTTGGATGGGGAAAATATGACGAATCTTTTAAAAGCAAATTGGGATATTTCATGTACTTCTTACAGAAAACTTGCGATAGGAACTGCAAATTGTTTTACTGTTAATGATGGCAGTAATACTTATTTTTTGAAAGAATACCAATCGTATATTGAGGATTGCGATATTATCAGGGAAGCAAAAATATTGGAGAAATTGAAAAATTGCGGAATCCCTTCGACAGATTTTATTGAAACAGTTTCGGGAGAAAAAATGGTAAAATACAAAGGACATCGATTCGTATTGCAAAAATACATGAGTGGACAATCTTATGGGTACAATGATTTCCCGGAGGAAATGCTTCCGCAAATGGCGGTTATGCTTGCCAAAATTCATATTGCATTAAAAGATATGGAACTGCCTGTTGATATGGATGCTGTGTGGGTAAATGGTGATGCTGTTTCCAAATATGATAATATATTAGAAGTATTGGAGCAGCATAGGGAAGATTCTTTATATAAACAAATCAAAGAAGATTTATTATATAAGCGTACTGTATTGCAGAAAAATCAAAATATATTTCGGAGATATTTTGAAGGAATAACGTATAGTCCCAGTCACGGCGACTATCAAGGATGTCAGATTATTGGGGAAAATAATCGGATAAAGGCAGTAATTGACTTTACATCGGCAAGAAAACTGCCGGTGGTATGGGAATTAATGAGGTCATTTGTGCAGACATCGCATAATTCAAGAAACAATGCTAAAATTGATTTGCAGGATTTGCGTCATTATGTAAAAGCATACTGTGAGTATTTTCCGTTAAGTGACAAGGATTTAAATGCAATGCCATATGTATATGTGTTTCAATTGCTTCGAAGTACCTATGGTTATAAAGAGTATTTATTGAGCAATTCGGAAGATAGAGAGGGCTTGATTTCTTTTGCTTTTTGGAGAACAAAAATATGTAAAGAGGTGCTTGGACATATTGATGAAATTTAGCACAATTGATAATTGAGGAGGAAAGCATCACTTTACGAAGAACCACTCCGATGTTATAATTGTGGGGAAAATGATATTAAGTGGAACAAGGTTAAGGAGGTGCAGATTGATTTGAAAAGTAATGTTGGACTGCAAGTTATGCCAATAGATGAGTTGATAGAAAGGGTGGCGTCTGTTTGTAAACGATGTGGGGCTGAACATTTGGATTTATTTGGATCATTTGCAACGGGAACTGCCACGGCTAGAAGTGATATTGATTTTGTCGTATACGGTGATGTGGATAGTGAACTTTTAAATCAGATGATTAGCCAGATAGATACCTTGCGAAAAATTGATATTTTTTATTATAATGAAATAAATGATGAATATTTATTGGAGGATATAGAGAATTATGGAAGAAAAATATTTTAATCGCTATCGTTCATTTTGCAGAAGTCTAAGAAATTTAAAGAAGAGTAAATCTGCAGACCCAGCAGCGGAGTTTGTTTTAGAGGGGACCATTCAAAATTATAATTTGACATTTGACTTGGCTTGGAAAGTTATGAAGGATATTTTGGTTAAACAGTTGGGAATAACAGATTTTGCTATTGGGTCTCCAAGAGAAGTTTTACAATCAGCATTTACAAATGGATTAATTAGTGATGATATATGGTTAAAAATGCTAAAAACAAGAAATTTATTAGCACATGATTATGATGGCAAGATAGCAGAGAAAAACTTTCAGGAAATTATTTCAAATTATTATGATGCTTTTGATGGACTTAACGATGTAATTACCAAGTTTTATGATGGTAGTTTGCCATCGATTGATAGCTTCGACTAGTAATTGAATCTATATAATATTTTACAGTTTGGATTTAAGTAACAATAAGATACTTGAATATTTGGACTGTAATTATAGTGTTAAGGTGACAGGGTACACACGAAGGTAAGAAGTGAGAGGGGGATGATATGAACTTTGCATTTAAAGAAAATCAACTTGATTATGAAACATATTACATATTAAGAAAGTCAGTTAAGTGGAATAATTGGAGCAGGGAACAGGCAGAAATTGCTTTGGAAAATTCATATTATACAGTTACTGTTTTTGATAACAAAGTTCCCATTGGAATGGGGAGAGCTGTCGGTGATGGTATTTATTTTATGATTATGGATATTGTTGTTAGGCCTGAATATCAAAGAATGGGAATTGGAAGTACAATTATACATATGCTTTTGGAACATATTGAGAAAAATATGTGTGTTGGAAGTCGTGTTAGTGTACAACTTATATCTGAGCCAGATAAAGAACAGTTTTATATAAAACAGGGATTTAAACTTATTCCACATGAGTACTGCGGACCGGCGTTGAGGAAAGTAATTTATAAAAAAGAATAAGTTTATGCGAATGGAAAAGCAAGAAAAATCATTGACATATATTTTCATACTCAATAAAATATAAACAAATAATACCAGATAAGAGAGGACAAAAAGGTGCAGGAAACCAGATATAAAATCATTCGTATTGACGAAGAAGATTATGGATGTGAGGAACGACCGGATGACTATGTTCCTATGGTAAGTGTTTTGGTAAAAGCAATCGAGCCGGATGACTTTGGCGATTTTCCGGAAAGAATTATAATGATGGAAGATGAAATTATGTATCGCAGAAACCTTGATGAGGGGGACGAAGCGGTAATTGGGCTCGATGGAGGATTGTTTCCGCCGGGGATGTTTTGCAATGAAGTCGATGACGGTGAAAACAATACCAAGGCCGATTTGCAGGGAGAATGGTTAGAAGATTACTTAGACGCTTTGGAGGAAATGGAAGAGTAAGATGAAAATATATCAGCCGGATTATTATGACAAATTTCAGTGTACGGCATCCAAATGTCCAATGACGTGCTGCATGCAGTGGCGTATTGCGGTGGATGACGAAACATTCCATAAGTGGGATGACGAATGGAAAGAGAAAGTAAAGGAAGTTGAAGAAGGGCGCATAATCGAATTGAAAAATGATGGTATGTGTCCATTTCTGAATGAGAAGAAATTGTGCAAAATTGTATTGCGGGATGGTGAGGGGGCAATTTCTGAAACATGCCATACTTTTCCGCGGGAAGAACATGAGTATGTTGGGAGAGTTGAGCGTGCATTGACGCCCGGATGCCCGGCTGTACTGGATTTGTTATGGAAGCAGGAGTGTTTTCAGATTCAGAAAAAAGAGGAACAAATGGAAGGAATAGCAGAAGAAATTTATGAGATAAATCCGGTGTTGTTTGAAATCCGGGATTGGTTTCTGGATATTGTAAATACGCGGGAAATTAAATTAAATACCACGCTGGAAATCTGTTTTTTAATTGCGCTGGATTTATACGAATTGGAACAAAAGGGCGTTCTTGAAGATGAATTCCAAAGTTACAAAAACACCACAGATATTTGGAAAATTCAAGATGCAATTGGAGAAAATTACACAATAACAGAAGAACGTCTGGAAGAATATAATTTGCTGTTTTTGGATGTTTCACAGATTTATCGGGAACAAAATATTTATGGAGATTTTCTGGTGCCGCTGGCAGAGGAGGCAGAGAAGATTAATGGTAAAGAAATCGAGTGTTTTAAGACGTATCAGCACAAGATAAAGAAATGGGCAAAAGAGCTTCGGAATCTTTTTGCAGAAGAAATCTCATCAGCTATTATTACGCCAGGAACCGGTCAGGTTTTGGATATTCTTGTGAAATTGGAATGGATGGCAATGGAATATGCTGTGTTGTCACAGGCATTATTTTTGCAGCAGCGAAAAGGAGAATTAACGGATAAAAAAATACAGAAAAGCGTATGTGTTGTATTTCGCATGATGGGTTATGCAGATGACGATATTTGGGAATACATGGAGAATTGTTTCGACAGTGTGATCTGGCCATGGGAGTATTATTCTTTGTTGGTATGATGTTTGTAAGGATTCACGATTTTGAATTGCATTTATTATTTATCGTGGTAAAATAGAAACAGGTTCCTTGTTCGAGGAGGGACTAATTTTATATGGATTGGAGAAAAAAGTATGAAAAGATTATTAGTAGCTCTGATTATGCTGGCTGCATTTTTCTGCTTGCCGGTTAAAGCAGAAGCTGCTGGGAAAACGCTCCGCATTCCGGGACCAGCTTGCCAAAAAGGAAATGATATTTATTATTGTTATACCATGGGCGGTCTGCGCATGAATTTGATGAAGATAAATAAGAAAACAAATAAGGTTACAAAAATTGTTTCCTACAAAAACAAAGGGAAAGATACGAATGCTTTTGAAAATTTGAATGTGAAGGGCAATGCCATTTATGCAGCAAATGATTTAGTATGTGGAACAGGAGCATCCGATAGTTATATATGCCGGATTGACAGCAAGAAAAAAACGAAAAAATTACTTACCAAGGGAAGAAATCCGGTTTTGATTGGTAAAAAAATATATTTTATTAAGACTGATTATAACAAAGAATACGACAGCGATAAAGATATGGGTATTTATGTTATGAACCTTTCCGGTAAAAAAATAAAGAAGGTCTGTAAAATGCCGGTTTCCGGGCTTTATGAGCTGGGAACCGATGGCAAAAATTTTGTCTATAGTTATTATAACAAAAAAGGGAAATTATCGCTTCGCTATATGACGAAAAAGGGCAAAAAACTGGGTGCTTATAAAAAAACGGAGTCATCTTTTTGCAGTCCGTCTTACAACTTAAGAAGTACAGTAGGAAACAAGCAATATTATATTGCAGGAAATCGCGTAGTGTGTGTGGACAAAACGACAAATGAGACAACGGTTTTGGCCGATTTTGGAACCGGCATTAGTTCCTATGTGGACAATTTTCAGGTGTTTCATGATGTGATTTTGGTTCGCGGAGTTAAGGAAGAATATATTCCTGCGTACAAAGAAATGGCAGGAAAAGGATATATCTATATGATTCATTTAAATGATTTGTCCAAGGTCTTGCTGAAAAAATACAATAGTGGCGAATAAAGGAGAATGATATGATTTTTAGAAGTCGCTCATTTAAGGAGGCAAAGACATTTTATGTATTATAATAATGTACTTGATTTAATTGGAAATACACCACTTATGTGCCTGCAGGAGAGCACAGGTTACAATATATTTGCAAAGGCAGAGTTTTTGAATCCCGGCGGAAGTATTAAAGACCGTATCGCAAAGAATATGATTGAGACGGCAGAGGCGGAAGGTAAGTTAAAACCGGGGATGACAATTATTGAACCTACGAGTGGAAACACAGGAATTGGTCTGGCTCTTGTTGGAGTGAGAAAAGGGTACGAGGTTATTATTGTGATGCCGGAAAACATGAGTGAGGAGCGAAAAAAGGTAATTCAGGCATTTGGTGCCAAGCTTGTCCTCACAGAGCCGAAACTTAGTATTGGCGGTGCAGTGGATAAGGCAAATGAGATAGCAAGTGCAAATCCTGAGAAATATTATATGCCACAGCAGTTTGTGAATCCGGCAAATCCGGAAGCACATTATCGGAAAACGGCAGTCGAACTTAGTGAGCAGCTGGGAAAGAAAATTGATATTTATGTTTCCGGTGTGGGAAGCGGAGGCACCTTACAGGGGATTGCCAAGTATTTGCTTGAGCAAAATCCAGATACGAAAATTGTGGCGGTAGAGCCAAAAGGAGTTTCGGCACTTCACGGAGATGGACCGGGAATCCACCAGATACAAGGAATTGGAGATGGATTTATTCCGGATGTATTAGACACCGGTTTGATTACCGATGTTGTTGAGGTATCGGACGAGGATGCGATAAATACAGCGAGAAAACTTGCAAAAGAGCAGGGGCTTTTGGTAGGAACTTCATCTGGGGCGAATGTATTTGCGGCAATGCAGATGGCAGAAAAATATGGAAAAGATAAAGTGATTGCAACGGTTCTTGCAGACCGTGCGGAGAGATATTTTAGCACGGGTTTGATTTAACGTGGCAAGATGAGCAAGTAAAAAACTGAGGATTTTTATAGGATGAAAGTACAGGTGATTCGTTCCAATCGAAAAACAATTGGACTTGAGGTGCGCGCGGATGAAAGTGTGATTCTGCGGGCGCCTCAGTGGCTTTCTGAAAAAGAATTGGATGAATGGATTGGGGAGCATGCCTATTGGATTGAAGAAAAAGTAAAACAGATGCGGCAGAGAAATTTGAACAAGAAACTGACTGGGGCGCCTGCCGTTGATGAAATTTCGGATGTAGAGTGGAAAAGTATCTTGGGAGAATTTACAGAGAGAGTAAACTATTTTTGCAAAATTATGGAGGTCACCGTTGGCAGAATCACCATCCGCAATCAGAAGACAAGATGGGGGAGCTGCAGCTCAAAGGGCAATGTGAATTTTAATTATCAGTTGTATTATATGCCACGAGAACTTATGGATTATGTCATTATTCATGAACTTTCGCACAGACGTCATATGAACCATTCGGCAGAATTTTGGCAGGAAGTAGAGAAATATTGCAAGACATATCGGGAATGCAGGAAAAAGTTGAGGGATTATGAAATCTAAAGTAGTTTGGGGCTTTTTAATCTGACTTTAAATAAATTCAAGGATGCGTTGATTGTTTTCTTCTTTTCGTAATGATATAGTGAAATCACGGTACCGAATAATGATAAATTAGGAGGAATTGAATATGATGCTAGGAAACAATATTCGAATTGCCAGAAAACGAATGGGATTGACACAGGAAGAACTGGCAATGCAGATTGGAGTGACTGCCCAGGCGGTAAGTCGATGGGAATCAGAGGCAGGACTGCCGGATACATCGCTTATTGTGCCGTTAGTACAGGCGCTGCAGATTTCTACGGATACTTTATTTGGAATGGACCAAATGAAGCAGGAAGATGCCATGTATATGGAGATTAAACGCGAGTATGAGAAGATTGAAAGCAATGAAAAAACACCTGCGGATGCGGCGAAAAAAGAATGTGAATACATCGCTGGACGTCTTGAGGTAAATCCCTCGGATTTTGTTCTGGCAACCTGCATGGTTGAGCGCGTGGCTAATTTAAGCCGTTATGCAGATGAAAAAGGATTTTTTAAGGGGCAGGAATTCATTTGGGACAAATACCGCAAGAAGGCGATTCAGTGTGCCACTCAGGTGATTCGGTTTTGTCAGAAAACAGAATGGGTGGAACGTGCACATTATGCAGTCGCGTGGGTGTATATTCATGATAGGGATTATGTCAGTGCCAAAGACCACGTCAGAGCACTTCCCAGTGTAAAATCGAATCGTATGCAGGAAAGTATTATGGCACAAATTGCTGATTTTGAGGGTGGCGTGGATGAGATGAAGAAAGTTGTCTGCGAAAATCTTCAAAATTTTGTAAGAGCGATAAATAAAGAAAATCTTTATGCTATGGAATCATTTGCGTGGGAAGTGTCTGCGGATGAGGCAGTTGCGTATGGCAGGTGGAGTATTGATATTATGGATGTATTTAGCAGGAAAAAGGAACTTTTGCCGTATTGCCGTGGATTTTTTCGTGACATTTATATGTATATGATTCATGCTGATTTGCGTGATGAAAATTATGAGCGGGCAGCCCTTCATTGGAATGAATTAAAAGAAGGTATGCAGAAGCATTATGGTTACTATCAGATGGTGCTTGGCGATGAAGGCGAAGAGGTCAAATTTCCAAAACGCCAGCTGGGGAATATGCGTGCCTATACGAAAGAATATATGGAAGAAAAACAGCAGGAAATTTTACAGAGATTAACAAGCTGGGAAGGAGAAGAAAAAATAAAAAAATTCCGCCAATATTTAGATTAAATTCGAATCACCCCTTGAATTTCCTGGAAAACTTAGTATAATATACACTATAAAACGAAATGAATTTGCTTATTTTTGTGCAAATTCAACAAAAGAATAAAGGGGGACTTAATCTATGGCAAACAGATTTGTATTGAATGAGACATCATATCATGGTGCAGGAGCAATTGCGGAAATTGCGACGGAGACGAGAAGCCGCGGCTTCAAGAAAGCGTTTGTATGTTCAGACCCGGATTTGGTAAAATTCGGTGTAACACAGAAGGTGCTTGATGTGCTGGATAAAAATGGTATGGCGTATGAGTTATATTCAAATATTAAACCAAATCCAACCATTGAGAATGTACAGACTGGTGTGCAGGCATTTAAGGATGCAAAAACGGATTATTTGATTGCGATAGGCGGTGGTTCTTCGATGGATACAGCAAAAGCAATTGGTATAATTATTAATAACCCGGAGCATGAAGATGTGATAAGTCTTGAAGGTGCGGTAGATACAAAGAATAAGAGTGTACCGATTTTCGCAGTACCTACGACAGCGGGAACGGCTGCCGAGGTTACGATTAACTATGTAATTACCGATGCGGCGAAAAATCGTAAAATGGTTTGTGTAGACCCGCATGATATTCCGGTTGTTGCATTTATTGATCCGGATATGATGTCGTCTATGCCAAAGGGCTTGACAGCTGCAACAGGAATGGATGCATTGACACATGCGATTGAAGGATATATTACAGCAGGAGCATGGGAATTGTCCGATATGTTCCATTTGAAAGCAATCGAAATTATTTCACGTTCTCTGCGTGGCGCAGTGGAAAATACACCGGAGGGCAGAGAAGGTATGGCACTTGGACAGTATGTTGCCGGCATGGGCTTTTCTAATGTTGGACTTGGTATTGTTCACTCAATGGCACATCCTCTTGGTGCTTTATATGACACACCACACGGAATTGCAAATGCAATTATTCTGCCTACTGTTATGGAATACAATGCAGAAGCAACCGGTGAAAAATATCGTGATATTGCAAAAGCAATGGGCGTTGAGGGCACGGAAAATATGTCACAGGAAGAATATCGCAAAGCGGCTGTTGATGCCGTAAGAAAACTTTCACAGGATGTTGGAATTCCGGCAGATTTGAAAGAAATTGTAAAGAAAGAGGACATTCCGTTCCTCGCACAATCGGCTTATGATGATGCGTGCCGTCCGGGAAATCCGAAAGAAACAAGTGTAGAAGATATTACAAAATTATATGAAAGTCTTCTGTAAAATAGAGTAATAAAATAAGGCTGCCATCCAAGTGGATGGCAGTTTTTTTGTTTGTATTGGCAATAAAAATAAACCACCTGCTATGCAGGTGTGTTCCCAAACAGCT